>ERZ780202.63-NODE-63-length-79668-cov-8.789544_pt1 | contig 79668 bp, 70 predicted proteins | sample MGYA00510978_ERZ780202 | MGnify/ENA primary metagenome ERZ780202 (study PRJEB29588, sample SAMEA2155689) | human gut metagenome | biome: human gut; feature: human-associated habitat; material: faeces | place: Denmark | collected 2008/2010 ...
AGTGGAAGTACTTGGATCTGGCATCTCTGCCTGCCAGTCAGAGTCAGGAGATGGGATATGATCTATAACTCGCAGCACACCTTCTACAATATCATCAATATAAGTAAAGTCACGAAGCATATCACCGTTATTAAATACCTTTATAGGACGATGGTGTAACATGGCATCTGCAAACAAGAAAGGAGACATGTCAGGGCGTCCCCAAGGACCATATACCGTAAAAAAACGGAGACCTGTCGAAGGAATGCCATAGAGATGACTATATGTGTGAGCCATCAACTCATTAGACTTCTTTGTAGCGGCATATAAACTCACCGGATGAGCTATACTATCTTTTTCTGAAAAGGGAACTTTACCATTCAAACCATATACACTACTGGAACTGGCATATATCAAATGTTTTACTTTGTAATGACGACATCCTTCTAAAATATTTAGAAATCCATCCACATTACTTTCTACGTAAGCATAAGGATTTTCAATAGAATATCTTACTCCCGCCTGAGCAGCAAGATTCACAACCTTATCAAAATGCTCATTGGCAAACAGCATCCGCATAGCTTGTTTATCCTCAAGATTCATACGAACAAAACGGAAAGAAGAATATTCTGAACTTCCTACAAACTTATACCAGTCTATATCATCCTTAAAGATACCCAGTGTACCCAAACGACCATATTTCAAGTTCACATCATAGTAGTCATTCAAATTATCCAACCCAAGGACCTCATCACCACGATCCAGTAGATGCCTACACACATAAGAGCCTATAAAACCGGCTGCACCGGTAACTAAAATTTTCATGCTTTACTCAACTGACTATATATTTCAAGATGTCTATGTATTACATTCTCTATTGAAAAATCTTTTTCAGCCAAAATACGCGAGTTGCGTCCCATATTTCGTCTCAAATTCTCATCTTCAAAAAGAATATTCAATTTCTCCGCCAAAGTATCACTGTCTTTTACAGGAATTAGATAACCATTATAGCCATCCACCACAGTTTCTTTACATCCAATGGAATTCGTAGTCACTATAGGACGACCAACAGCAGCAGCTTCAATTAATGATTTTGGAAGCCCCTCTTTATAATAGGAAGGGAATGCTACTATGTGGCAAGATTTCAATAACTCCAATACATCCGTACGATATCCTAGCCACTGAATATATCCACCATCACATACAGCTTTAAGTTCCTCCTCTTTTATTGCTTTTGGGTTATCATCCAACCCACCACAAAGCAGAAACTCTACTTTATCTCCATATTTTTCTTTAAGTTTCAACGCAGCATCTACTAGTACAAATACCCCTTTTTCTACAATCATACGGGCAGTAAATAAAACTTTGATTTTCTCACTTTCCAGTTCAGGAGTATAACAATATTGGTTCAAATCTACTCCTGACCCTTTTATCATGAAAGCCTGTTCTTCTTTTATAATCCTGTTTTTTAAGAATAAACCTTTATCTTCTTCATTTTGAAAAATTACTGCAAGATTTTTACGATGGTGAGAAAAGCGAAGTACCTTAGGGAGAAGTTTTGAAACTAATGATTTATTTTCCTCTGAGAAAAAGATTCCCAACCCACTAACAGCATTAACGACTCCATGTACTTTTGCCAGTTTTGCGGCTAAAGTCCCCCAAAGTATAGTCTTTAAGCCTACATGATGAATAATATCCGGTTTTTCACGTCGATAAAAACGATACAGAAACCAACATGTATACAACTCTTCTATAATGTTTTGCCCGGAACGGTTCATAGGCAAATCAATTACCTTCAAGCCCAAAGCCTCGATATACTGTTTCTTACCGGTATCTTTTGTCACAACAGTAACATCATAACCGTTTTTTTGAGCACTTAAAGCAATGTCTTTACGATGAGAGAGAAAAAACCAATCGACATTGACAACAATAAAAAGTTTAGCCATTACTTAGAAAGGTAAAAAAGAAGAAATATCAAACTGTTTTCCTAATATAAAATCAAATTCATCTGGATTAAATTGTACATAGCCACTCCAAGGATAAAAAGTTAACTCTCCAAAATACACCTTATTTCGAATATAATACAAATCAACGCGCACAAAAGGGAAATCTGCAGATAGTACTTCTGCTACCATTAACATATCATCCAAGCCTTTAGGCTTCTGTCCAGAATCAAAAAATGAAGGACAATCACTAGAAACATTCAAACAGCACCATTTCGTATCATAAAAATTACGTTTATGACCAATGTATCGATCTATATCATATACAATACAATAAGGTTTCCCGTTAAAACAAAATATTTTATAATCAGATATTCCAGCATCAGGATTATCTTCATTTACAAGTAATTCCTCAATTATATATTGAGATTTTGTAATCCCAGTATATGCCCATTCGCGTCCTGCGTTTATATCCTTCTTATTTTTCCAACCAACTAGATGGCTTTTCACAGACTCTATATCCAGGTCTGATTTATTCTTACATATAAAAATATTTTCCCCTCCACCACCATCTGTCGTTTTGATAACAAAACTATCTGGTAACACTTTCCAATCTATATCTTTACAATCTTCATACACTCCATATAAAGTATTTAATATGGAAGTTAATCCCTTAGTAGCTACATATTCTCTAACTCGATATTTATCAACGCATTGAAACAGAATTGGGTTACGATAATACATTTTATATAACTGCAACTTCTCCGTATAGCGTTGAGGACGATTTAAATCAAGTTTACGTCCCATTTTTATACGATACTGCCATTTCAGCATAATAGCATCTGGAACAAAAGCTAAAAATTTCAGAATTAGGAAACGCAGTTTTTGGTTTTGAATAATTCTTTTATAATTCATTACATAAATATTATAAAAAATTCTCTAAATAAAAATTTTGCAACCAAGAAGCTGTTTCTTTTACATCATACCCCGATTGAGAAGCTACATTCTCTTTGCCTCTCTCATATTCAAGTAAATATTCCACTTCAGAAACCCATTTTTCAACATCTAGAGGTAATTGATGAAATAATGAAGATATATTTGCTTCTACCGGAATATTATTAGAGACAATTGTAAGCATCCCCGATGTTTGTGCTTCAACCGCAACAATTCCCAACCCCTCAAATATGGAAGGAAATAAAAGACAATCAGCAGCCATCATAAATTGATTAACATTCTCCCTCACCCCTAAAAGCTCAACACTATCAATTATTCCTAATTTCATAATTTTATGTTCTACTTCTTTCTTCAACGGTCCTTCTCCAATCAACCAAAGTTTGGAATTGGGATATTTTTGATGAAATCGAACAAAAAAATTCAATAAGAATATATGATTTTTCTGTTTTACAAATCGCCCTACATGAAGAAATACAAATTCTTTCTCAATATTAAATGTATTGCGAATTTCTATTCGAATCTTTTCATCAAATAAATATTTTGTAGAATAAATCGCATTTCTAACCAAATAGAAATTTGGAGATGATATATTTTTTTTACCAAACAGCCATTTCCCAGCCATTATAGAGCATGCAAAATTGTGAGTGGAATATCGTCGTAACAACAATTTTGTATATATTCGAAAAGGAGTCTTTATGCTCAAAGAAGGATTTGCAATGTGACTATGAGCAATTCTGACAGGAATTCCAGCTTCCTTAGCCGCTCTAAGTACATACATACTAAAAGTATTTATATGAGAATGAACTATTTTATATTCTGGATGAGAAGCAAAAAAACAATTCAAAGAATTTATATATTTATTATGATGAAAAGGATGCAAAGAAGGAACAGAATAAATCCTTCCTCCCATTTTAAGAATTTCATTATCATAGAAACCTTCAGAATTCCGATGAACTAAAAAATCAAACTGTACTTTACTTCGATCCATTTGCCTATAAAATGTCATAAGTAAAGTTTCTATGCCTGCTGCATCCATCTTAGTAACAACATGCAAAACACGGATCAAATTTGTCATTATATATATCTTATTGCTCAATGTTTGTTATAATACACTAATACAACTTATGCCTTATATATTCTATAAACTTTCTAAGCCATGTTTTTTTTCTCCATGTACCTGTACAACAATGAATAGCATAAGATTTAGAAGTTACTAATTTAGGATGAGGAGCAAACACCTCTGATACATAAAATTTAACATTAAGTAATTTTTGCTCTCTATTAATATATTTAAAACCAAAATTTCTTGCATAAAAAGCCATAATATCCGGAAGTATTATTTTATTATTAAAAAGTCCATCAGCAAGAATAAAATTCTTACCTACATAATAATCCAAACAACTCTTTATATAACTATTTCCCTTTTCTGCACCTATCACAGCTGCTTGCACTTGAAGCCCTAAACCTATTTGTATTGAATCATATAATAAGTTTCCTTCGTCATCAAAAAAACCATTTTGCACAGCAATAGGATACATTTTAGGATTAAATTCTATAGCAGAAAATGCAGGATCGCTTAAAAAAACATCAAAACTTTTAAGCACCCGCACATCAGAATCTAAATAAATACCACCTTCTGTATATAAGGCATGTAAACGAATATAATCTGCTGCAAAAGCCCATTTTTTACATTCATATGCCTCTTTGACAAAAGGAACAGAAGTTACATCAAAATTAGTTGTATCCCATTTTTTTATTGCATAATCAGGCAGTTTCTCCTTCCATGATTCAATACATTTCTTTATCAAATCGGGATATGGTTCATTACTTAGCCAACAAAAGTGAATCACTTTAGGTATCATAACAAGTATATTTTACTTTTAATTTCTAATATAAAATTTATATAAGTACTCATCGTATAGCTCTATAAGGTCTTTTACCAGCATCATAGTCTACCTTGAGCTATATTTTGATTAACAATTAAGTTATTTTACAATATTCATCGTCAGAAGCTTCATATAATCCATTGTCTCTGAAACTAAATCTCTTAAAATCTTCGTAATAGATATAACTGGACGCAACCTATTTATCTATGATTGAATAAATCAAAGAAGTGTTTTAGCTGTCTGTTTCGAGCCACAGAATAAATAATTTCTCCGACCTAAACAAATCGATTTTATCAAAGTCTTACCGATAAACTTATTGAAGACCTTGACCAATTCTATAGTTTCATCATAAAATAGGAAACTACCATTATTCAGGAGAACATTATGTAAAGATGCTAATAGCATCTTACTCTTATATACTTTTCAAGATGTTAAATAAACTTGAAACGCATAAATCTTAATAAAAAAAAACTTAAACCTATGTCTTATTTTTCTCTGAAAGACACCACCGAGTCCTTCACATTAATATAGATTTATATTATATAAATATTCCCGATCCGGGTTCTTTTGTTTTGTTAGATAAGACGAATAAGGGATATAACGACAATCATACCCTATATTACCTCTTGTTTCTAACGAAGATGGTAAATAAAAAGCACGAATTCCTACATATAATGAATAGATGAAACAGCAACGAATATACAACATTCTATAAGTATTTTTATGCATAAAGAAGGAGTTAACTACCATTACTATCAACAACAAGTCCCAATAGTTCACAATACGGGATAAAATTAACAACTTTAGTCTAAGAACAATAAAGAACATGTACAAAACCAGCAGTTTACATTTTTCCTCATTGGTTTCTTTCAAAGAAACTATTAAATAAGGATACAATACCTGCGTAAGCAATATAAATATTATCCCAACAATAGTTATATTAATAAAACCATAGTCGTCACTTGCCAAATAAAAGACAGAACGTTCAGTCATATTATCTGGTAGAAAAAGATCTAAAAATAAAAAATATTCAAAAAGTCCATTAGCATCAAAAAGGAATAAGGATAAAAGAGCCACAACAGTACAAAATACGATCAAACGCTTTAATGATATAAAATGTACAACAACAGTCAGTATTATAACTATAAAAGAGAACCAATGAATAAATAAAATTGGAATAGAAAACAACAAAAACTTATAAATATTTTTATGAGTAAAATAAGCGAGTAAAATATTCAAATAAATTGCGACACACAAAGACTCTCTCATTATCTCAAAATTAAAATTCCACCACATTATACAATAATATGCTAGTATCACAAGAAAGTATTTAGTAGTAGTTTTATAAATAAAACGAAAAACTAAAATATTAACAGCAAATGCTTGAACAAGTTGTACTAGTACGAAATCATCATAAATACTTTTACAAACAACATTTATCAACAGCCATAATGGCTGATTTGCAATACTGAAATCAACGCTCAACCAATCAGATAGTTTTGGAAGTTTTTCAAATACTTCCATATATCTCATAGAATCAACACCTATACGATATCTTAATCCAGCAACGAGACTGAGAATAACACAACACAAAATGAAAAAATTCTTTTTATTTTTATTTTGTGTTGAAGAAAAATCATATATTAATGACAAAATCACAAAAAACAAAAAAAGAGATATATATACTAGCATAAGCGAACGACTAATTACATATTAAAGAAAGTTTCTTATAAAAAGCACTTCCTCCAATAGCTATTAGTATTTTTTTACAAAACAAAGAAAAAGAATAATGTAGTTTAGAAAAAGAATAGTACACTTTCTCTTGACATGTTTCTTCCAAGAAAGAAAAATGTATTGCAAAATCTTTCTTACACTTTTCCTCTTTTACGCATGTTGAAAGATACAATTCTTTATGCGTTAAAACATCATTTAATACATTATGCATTTCAATTTTAACTTCATCATCATTTCTATATAAAGTGTTTTGAGTTGTCACCCCAAGCACTCCTATTGGTTTAAAATCATTACTATCAATTGTTATGACCGGAACACCCACATCACGTACAGCACGCGCTGTACCTGAATTTGATATACAAACATCCATTTGGTCAATCAATCTCAGTGGCATAGGAAAAAGAAAACCGGTCATAACCAAATGCACATTATCAAACATTTGATATTGCTTAACGATCTCTTTCATTATATCTTCACCACCATTAGCATTTCCACCTATATATATAATTACAAATGTATTTTTTCTATTATTCTTCTGCAAAAACGTAATTATATCAGAAATTGTCATAATTACAAAAGGTTTATCCAAGCGTCCTATAATCCCAATGACATAATCTGCTGCAAAATTTCTAACAGTATCTATTAATGAAGAATCAATATCTATAATAGAAGGCAAAGTGTAATAAGCAGGAAGATGATAGCATTGACATTGAGGTATGTTCTCATTAGAAAAAAAAGACTTCATTGTTTTTTCATGAATAAAAGCCAATTCCTTACGATCAAATTTAAACTTCATAAAAGAAGATAATACCGGAGGGCATTTGGGAGTCTCAGTTATATCAAAAATTAAATGTTTGGCACGTGTTTGCTCAGCCAATAATTCCCCCCAAGTAGAAAGCGATGAAGAATGACTCTCAATTACGCATTGCTTATATGAACAAATATCACAACACATCAACATTCTTTTTAGAAGATGTTTTCTTTTGAACAAAGTATAATAATAGGCTGGTAACAATAACTCTTTCATAACTCCACTTTCATATTGAGAGAAATCGTCTATTAGAAAATTTCCAGCCGTAGTTGAATATACAAAAATATCCCAACCTTTACTCTTCAAGTATTCAGCCTTACTTTTAATATACATCTGCCCACCACCTACATCCGCCACACTATAAGTTATAAATACATATAAATTCATCGTCACTAATTAGATAACATAAAGTAATACCAATCTTTATTTATAAAGAAAATCTAATCAGATATTAATGAAAAAATTCTCTTCTTCTAAGTTCGCACATACATTTCATTTTTATGCATCCCCCCATAACTTATTAAAACGATTCATTTCCATTTCATCTTTCATATCCCTCAGATATTCAAGATATCCATATTTAGGAGTATATCCTAAATCTGTTTGAGTCTTAGTAATATCTAATACAAATTGAGGAGATGAAGGTTTTGAAGGACAATATATTTTAGGACTCGGATTATTTTTAGAAGAAAAGACTTCTATAATTCCATCTATCTGTTCTTCTAAAGACACTCCTACCCCTGTTCCTACATTATAAATTCCACCTTGAACAGTCGTTTCCAGACACCCTCTTATAATTTGAAGCAAATCCTTTATATAAGTAATTTCTTTTTTCTGTGCAGGATTTCCCCAAACCTCAATAGGCTCACCTCGCATAGCTTTTTCTATCAACAAACGATAAGCTAAATATTTTCTTTCACCATTAACATAATAATAAGGCGAACCATGATATGCATAAATTGTAGGAAGGCGAAGAATGAAATACTTAAAGTTATAAGTTACCGCATAATGCTCTATAAAGTTAACAGCCGCATTTTTACATATAGAATACACAGAATGATCACCTGTTACAGGAAAACGTCGCTCTACATCTGCTGAAATTTTATTTTCAGATCCAAATAAATACAATATATCTGAAATTGATTGAGAGAAAACAAATCTATTACAATTAATTCTTTTCGCATATTCTAATACATTCAATGTTCCCATAACAATCGTATTGACATACTCATAAGGATTATATCCCTCCATCTTTGCAGGCATAGCACCTGCAAAATCCAATACAGCTTCTATATTCTTGTGAGGTAATACCTCAAAGCTTTCACTATCAGAAATATCAATCGAATAGTACGATATTTGATGATCCGAAAAAAAATTATTATCAGATTTTCTCCTACCAACAGCTATAACATCATATCCTAAATCTTTCAGAAAAAGGGAAGTATATGCACCAACTGTGCCTGTAGCTCCAAAAATTATTACTTTTTTCATATAACATTTACTTTTATAAAATTACAAGGATTGTCAAAAAATAAATCCATATCTAATCTAGTTTCAAACTCTAACAAAAGAATACCAATAGTTTGATTAGAACCTAAAAAAACGCCTATTTCAGTTCCTTCTTCTATAAAGATATAAGCCCTATTTAATTTCCCACTAAAATCAGTAGTAATCTGATATCCTCTATAAATACCAGAGACAGAACTATGAAGCGCATAATAGGCAAAATTGTGATCTTTCTTACTGATATGAATAGGCAAAGTATTACCCAAAGCCGCTTCTACAGCTAAAGCAACCATATTTACACCCGTATAATTTTGAATAACTTCCGGTATACAGTTTCCACCATTGCGAGGTCCCAATTCCATTATATAAATACACCCAGATTTATCTATCATGACTTCTAAATTAAAAGATAGATTTCTCAACCCAGATAGAAAAATAACATGCTCTATTTCCTTTGTTATACGTTCCTTAAGAGAGGAAGGTAATTGAGCGGGAAACTTCATTCCACATGGCACATATCCTGTAATATTATTATCAACAACCTGTTCACCATAACACACGAATTCCAAATGATCCATCCCATAAAATCCATCACCACCAATTTGAGGTCCAACTTTTTCTATATATTCCTCTATTATTATGATCTTCTTACGAGAAAAAGATAAAGCATATTCAAAAGCTGCAGAGATATCTTGCTTATTACAAACCTTAGTTATCCCTTTACTACCAGAAGAATCTACAGGCTTCACCATTACAGGATACTTCCATTCATCCAAAGAAATATCAGAATAACATATGTATGATTTAGATTTCGGAACATGAAATCCATTTGATTCTAAGAATTGACGCCAAAGATGTTTTTCACCCAAAAGACAAACTTTATCATAGGGATTACCTGGCAATCCTAACTGTTCTGAAACATAAGCTGCAATAGGTGCTGCAGGATCTGAAGCAAAACACAGAATACCGTCCACTCTTAAAGTCTTTGCTAAGAATAATACAGCTTCTTTATCAGTAGTACTCACATTATGATACTCATCCGCATATTTATGCCCTGGATTGCTCGGTAGATAATCACATGTTATGACATAATATCCTTGAGATTTCGCATATTGAATAGCTGGAAGCTGAAACCATGTTCCACCTAAAATCAAAATTTTCTTCATTTATTCCTTAATATTATATTCAACTTCGCAGCTACAATTCAACAACATTCACTTATAGAAAAGCCAATATTAAACTCCACATTCAAAACCAGAATTATATTACACAATTAATTCTAAAATGCGAGCTATATCTTCATCAGCAAGATCATGATACATTGGTAAACAAATAACTTCATTTGCCTTTTTAATAGAATTTTGCAACCCTTCAGGTTTGGCAGATTCTAATCCACGATAAGTAGAAAATGCACTTATCAAAGGATAAAAATACCGCCTACCTAAAACATTATGTTGTTTCATTTTAAAGTAAAGTTCATCACGGCTCATTCCATATTTTTCAGCATCTACAAAAATAGGAAAATAAGAATAGTTATGACGGACATTAGGCATATCTTCCATAAAATGAATACCGGGCACTCCTCGTAATGAATCACGGTATTTCATTGCAACTTTACATCTTGCATCTATCGCGGAATCAACTTGTTTCAAATTTAATAATCCATAAGCAGAACGTATCTCATCCATCTTACCATTAATACCAGGAGCTACAATTTCAGTTTCTCCTGCAAATCCAAAATTCTTCAAATAATCGATACGTTTTTTTGTCTTCTCATCATGGCAAATTAAAGCTCCACCTTCAACTGTATTGTAAACTTTCGTAGCATGAAAGCTTAAAGTAGACAAATCACCCGCTTCTAAAATCGATCTTCCATCCACTTCAACACCAAATGCATGTGCTGCATCATAAATAACTTTTAGACCATATTTGTCTGCAATCTCCTGAATACGATTAATATCACAAGGCTTCCCATACACATGAACAGGCATAATGGCAGTTGTTTTAGGAGTTATTGCCGCCTCAATCTTATTTGGGTCTATATTACAAGTCTCCGGATCTATATCTACAAATACAGGTTTAATGCCATTCCACCACAAAGAATGAGTAGTAGCTATAAAACTATAAGGAGTAGTTATTACCTCACCTGTTATACGAAGAGCCTGCAAAGCACACATTAAAGGCAATGTTCCATTTGTAAATAGACTAATAAAAGGTACTTTTAAATACTCACACAAGGCTCTCTCCAATTCCTGGTGATAGTATCCATTATTAGTCAACCATTTTCGATTCCAAATATCTTGCAAATAAGGAAAAAGGTCATCAAGTGAAGGAAGTAATGGAGAAGTAACTGTAATTAATTTATTTTCCATCTTTAATATTATTTATTTTCGCTTTATTATTCCAATCATCAACCGCTTTATTTCAAGATACTCTGACAAATGCATTTTTTCATAAATTAAAAAAATGAGAATTACCCCCAATAATAATTGACAGGGAAAAATTATATAAGCAGAGAGATCTAAAAGAGAAAGACTCCACATAGCTGCCGATGTAAAGAGAGATACTAAGAATGTAGGTAATATATCAGTTATCTGTTTTTTAGTTGAATAATTAATTAAATCAGCTGAATAGTAACTATTCAAGAAATAAGCAATAAAAGACGTGCATACACTTCCATAAAGCATATATTCAATACCACAAAAAATTCCAATAATAATAGGACCAATTGCTATGACTTTTTTCAGAATTTCTAATTTCAAGAACAAATCTGAGCGTCCTTTTACCTGAAGTATATTCAAATTTATAGCATGAAGAGGATACAACATGCCTGAAAAACAAATAATCTGTAAAAAGTGAACAGCAGGTAACCACTTCTCACCTATCAAAATTAGTAATAGTGACTTTGAGACAGCAGCGAGTCCCAACATACAAGCAAATGTTACTAACATTGTAATTTTAATAACCTTTCTGTATGCTTCACGTAAACGTTCTGGCTCTTCTTGAATGGAACTAAGTACGGGATAACTGACACGCTGAACGACTGTTGTCAAATTACTGGAAAAGATTGTTTTAAACTGTTCTGCACGCGTAAATTGTCCCAATTGACTAGAAGTATAAAAACGCCCAATAACTATATAATAAATATTTTTATAGATTGTATCAAGTAATCCAGATAGCAATAATTTAGAACCAAAACCAAATAACTCCCTAAAACTTTTTATTGAAAACTCCCAAACAGGCCTCCATTTACAGAATATCCACAAAAATAAAGTATTCAAAAGCTGACGAGATATTTGTTGCCCAACTAAGCTCCACACTCCCATATTACTTAATGCCATTCCAATACCAATTATACCACTAGAAATAGAAGAGATTAAAGAAATTTTTGTCTGAGTTTTAAAATCAATATTTCTAACAAATATCGTACGAGGAATAATCGCTAATGCATTAATAATAACCACCCATCCAATTATCCTTGTAACATTTATCAAAATAGGCTCCTTAAAAAAAGAGCTAATAGCTGGAGAAGCAAAAAATAAAAGAAGATATATAACAATACTAACCAATAGGTTAAAATAAAAAACCGTATTATAATCAATCCGATCTATATGGATTTTTCGAATCAGAGCATTAGAAAAGCCACTATCAATAATAGAGTTTGATATAGCAATAAATATAGCAATCATCGCCATTATACCATACTCTGCTGGTGTAAGCAAACGAGCTAAAACTAATCCAACCAAAAAGGTAACACCAGAACTAGCTATATTATCAATAAAACTCCAACCGACTCCCTTAACGGTTTTATCTGTCAAAGACTTATACACAAAATAAATATTCTTTTAAATAAATATATAGAAGCTATAACACCTCCCTTTAGATCTCAGAAATTAAGCACATTATTTATTATCGCTTAACCGGATATTAATTCTCATAAAAACACTCACAATCATTTTACTGAATAAAGTCTATTTCATCTTGCATTTTTTACAATACATTAGAATTTAAATTATTCAATAAAGTTTTGAAATTCAGTAAAACAACTTCAATTGAACAAGTATTCTGCTTAAAGTATTACAAGCCTACGCAACACATCGTCATATAACTGTAGCGGATATTTCTTTTCAAGTCATAAGCATAAATAAGATGCAACGAGATCATTTCAAGATTCGTAAAATATCACAATAGCATCATTATAGTTCATCTGAAATTATTCTTCTACCTCCTCAAACGGATACTGATTCTCCTCAAACCCCTTCAACTCCTCTGCAATCTCCGCCTGCTCCAGGCTCAACCCTGCCTTATCCCAAGTATTGATAATTTCATGAGCCTCCTTTGCTAAACTCTCATCATAGAACTCCCCATAACAATAAGTTAACAAACGCACCTTCAGCAATGACGCAGAAAGCTTCGGAAGCACCTCCCAGCTACGATCCAGGACATTCTGAATATATTCCTGCTTGCAGCCATTATCATAAATCGTTGCAGCGAAAGCCACTAACAAAGCAAGGCAAAGTTCAGCCTCCTCTTCGGCCGTAGCTCCATGAATGTTGTAAAGTTCGATAGCCCGTTCGTAAACATCACGGTTCAAACGTGTAAATTGGTCCGCATAAATGGGACTTCCATCAAGCCCGTAGGTTAGAAGATCATGGGCTAAGGAAAATAATGATGAAGAATTAGAATTCATATTATTAAATGTTTTATTTCAAAAAGAGAAGATACTTCGAAAGATTTAAGAGGACACAATATTTATGTATCAACTAACGATTATTATCAATAACAATGCCAATCAATGATTAATGTCAATCAACAGAGTGTCAATCAACAGTTAACGGCTCAACAAGCGAAGGCGGGATAAAGGTAGTAGCTACAGCCATGACACCTTCAATATTGACTACCACACGACGATCATGGCGAATACGGACAAACTCACCGATTACGCCCTTGAAAACACCATCAGTGATACGAACCTTCTGACCTTTTACCAAATTCAGTTCGGCTGCTTCCATATAAAGAATTGGCTCATCGTGACTACCGGCTACCAGAATAAAACTGCGCATCTGCACATCAGGAATAACTACCGGACGGCAATGTTCACGATTCATAATGAAACGTATAGGCATCGTTCCCTCAAGTTCGTCCTTCAAAGCATCAATACGTTTGCGCGTAGAATGAACGAAGACAAGATTATGTATGGCGGGCACCAATCTACGGACACGCTTACCACCTTTCATCACCATTCCATAGCACATAGGAATAAAGCTCTCTATGTTCTCTTTATCAAGAATAGACTTAAGAGTCAGTTCACGACTATAAGAGACACGAACAGCAAACCAATGGAGATTTTGAGAGTTGAAAGTTGAAAGCTGAGAGTGAGTACTTTCAGTCATGATATTTTCGCAAAGCAACTTCGCGTAAGGACATTTTTTAGGGACACCGGAGTAGTGAAATACCTACCGGTCAAATTATGTAATGCGTTTATTTTTAATAACTTATGCTGCATTCATTTCATTTCAGAACTTCCGACCATCGCGGAAAAAGAAGCTGTGAAACATCTATGTGGAGCTTCTGGAGCCAAAAGCTATAAACGGGTGATTAAGGAAGATTAGTTGTCTTTTAATCGTTCGTTTAATGGACACCAATATTTGTAAAGAAAATGTTTCTTATAAAACATCAAGTTGAATAGATATTAATGATATTTTTTTAGAATATAAAATCTTATATATGAGATGCTTACATGAGGAAAAGAGGGCCTGAAAAAATATTTTTATCAAACATTTTGGTCATTCAAAAAATACCTTTTACCTTTGCGCCCATTAAACGAACGTTTTTTGAACACCTATCCGTTTTCACTCCAACAAATTATATATCAGTCAATTAAGCGTCGTAAAACAGTATATAAAATCAATATTATCCCAATATTCTTGTCCACTCTTCTTTTTACACTTACCTTCGTAACTTGCAACATATTTTTTCATCACTAATTCTGACATAAAATCATTAGAAGTATGAAAAATAATAAAGCTAATAAAGCAGCAAAAAAAAACTGCAAAAGAGAACGAAAACAACAGTAAACAATCAATTAGACAAAGGATTAGGTTGAAAAGAGGCCCCAAAACAGGAGCTACCATTACGAGAATAATCGACCGCAGGGACATTATAGAAAAAGCATATTTGGAACTCTATATAACAAACTGTCTGGACGTATCTCCGGAAAACGGATTGACAACGCTTGCACGTTTTTTATATAAAAACGAAAAGTTTTTGAAAAATAATGGTAAACAGATAGCTGTCAATACCATAAGACAGGAATTGACAGATATTGCCAAAGAATGCGACTTCAAAAACCCAAGAGGTAAAAAGAGAAAATAATAACAAAATACAGATATGAATTAGTGTTGAATAACATGTTGCAAAAGAGCCTATCTTTGCTCTCGCTTTAGCAAAGATTAAGCCCCGCTATGAGAAGATGCCGCTTTATCCCAAAGTGACATCTTCTCTTTTTTATGCCCGACAGACTGCCGAAGTAAATAAAAAAAATGAAAGTTACTCAACTAAGAAACAACGCAATGGAAAACATTTTCAGAATGTCGCTATTCATGCCTCCTATCTCACCGATAAGAGATAAAATTTCCGGAAAAAACCTGAGAAATGCCACACTAACCCCACTACGCACAGTGGATGTGAACGAAGTACACAAACTTATCACTTCAAACGCGAAACTTGCCGCACTCACCCACGAAGTACGAAACGCCGCACTGCTGGGTGATGACAATGCCTGCCGCCTCCTGAAGCAGCAGACACTGCCCTACGTGACTCCCTGCGGAGTCTTCACCCGCCGGCGAAGTGACTGCATAGAAGAAGCCTCCGGACTGGTAGTAGTGGATATCGACCATCTTGAATCTACCGAAGAAGCCGAAAAACTGCGCCAACTGTTATTCGACGATCCCTATCTGTGCCCTGCCTTAGTGTTCGTCAGCCCCACCGGACAGGGTGTGAAAGCCTTCGTGCCCTGCGCCATAGGGCAAAGTGCTACAGATGGAATCCGCTGGGCCATGAACTATGTGCACTGTATGTACGACACCGACCACCAGCAATCGGGAAAAGGAGTGGATACGTCGGGAAAAGACCTCGTACGCTCCTGTTTCCTATGCCATGATCCGGGAGCGTTGATCAGAATTACAAATGGCGAGTAATAAATTACAAATTACGAATTACAAATTAAGCATTCAATGGAACCAATATCTTCATTGCATCTCCTGACCGAAGCCGTCAGGAATGCGGGAGCAGACATCGCTCCCAGTTATCAAGAGTATATACAACTTGCCTTTGCCATCGCCACGGACTGCGGAGAGGCAGGCCGTCAGGATTTTCTCGCCTTGTGCAGCCTTTCATCAAAGTATGACCCGCAGGCAGCCGAAAAACTATTCAGCAACGCGCTGAAAACCGGACACAACGACGTACATATAGGCACAGCCTTCCACCTGGCCGAGTTGTGCGGCGTAAAAATTCAAGCCGAAATTCCATCCGGCGTTGGTACACTTGGTACACAAGGTTCACCCTCATCTTCCGCTTCACACACACGCGCACGTAAAGAAGGAGAAGAAGTAAGCATATGCGAAGAAGACACGGCAACGGGCAGCGACCCGATATCACCTCTACCCACTTTCGACGAACGCACCCGGTGGCCTTATCCCCTGGGACGTATCCTGAGCTGCGCTACCTCCCGCACACAATACGATATTCTTCTATTGGGAACGGTCACTGTGCTGGGGGCAAGTATGGGGCGGAACGTCCGGTGTGCTTATGGAGGAAAAATGACGTCGCCCTGCCTGCAAACTTTTGTCGTAGCACCATCCACATCGGGCAAAGGTATACTATCACTGGTACGCCTGTTGGTAGAGCCCTTTCATGATGAGATCCGAAAGCAGACGGCTGAAAGTATGGCATGCTACCGGCGTGAAAAATCAAAGTACGAAGCGTTGGGAAAAGAACGGGCGAAGACCGAAGCGCCCATGATGCCTCCCGACAAGATGTTCCTCATCCCCGGTAACAATACGGGAACCGGCATCCTGCAAAACCTGATAGATTCCGACGGAACAGGCCTGATATGCGAAAGCGAAGCCGACACCATATCCACCGCCATCGGCTCAGAATACGGACACTGGAGCGACACCATGCGAAAGGCTTTCGACCACGACCGGATCTCCTACAACCGACGCACCGACCGGGAATACCGTGAAGTGAAAAAGGTGTTTCTTGCCGTACTCCTGTCCGGTACCCCCGCACAGGTAAAACCACTGATACCCACTACCGAAAACGGGCTATTCTCCCGAGAACTATTCTACTACATGCACGGTATACACCACTGGCAAGACCAGTTCGATCTCAACGACAATAATCTCGAAGAGACTTTCAACACGCTGGGCATGGAATGGAAAGAAAAACTAAAGGCTATCGTCATGGGCGGAACTTTCACACTACGCCTCACCGACGGACAGAAGAAGGATTTCAACCAACTGTTCTCCAATCTATTCACCCGTTCAGAACTGTCAAACGGCAGTGAAATGTCGAGCAGTGTGGCACGTCTGGCCATCAACATCTGCCGCATCATGGAGGTAGTGGCAATGCTCCGCGCATTGGAACAAGGGGAGATAACCCGTTCACCCAATGTATCGCCCGATCCCGGCACCAATCCCGACAATCTGAAAGACCATATCATCACCCTATGGGATCTCAGCATCACCTCCGACGATTTCCACGCTGTGCTGTCGCTCGCCGAAAGCCTCTACAGCCACGCCATCCACATACTCTCCTTCCTGCCCGCCACCCAAGTGACCAGTCGGGGAAATGCCGACCGCGATGCGCTTGTGCAATGCATGGGGGAGAGATTTACACGAGCTGAATTCATACATAGAGCCGAAGAGATGGGTATCAAGCCCGAAACCGCCTCCACCTGGCTGAAGCGCCTGCAGAAGCATGGTCTGGTGGAAAGTACAGACAGAAACGGCACTTATCGCAAGCCGGGTAAGCGGTAAGAAGTGGTGAGTGGTGAGGGATTAGTGATTAGCAGGGGGACTCACACATTATATACGCGCACGTGTGTGTGAAGCGAAAGGGAAGGGTGAACCTCTGTACCAAGTGTACCAACCTCACCATTACAAAGCCTCATCTCAGCTTTGTATCTCTCAATCTCAACCTTGCATCCCTCAACCTCAGCCTTGCATCCCTCAACCTCAGCTTCACACCGCTAAACCTCAGCTTTACGCCCCCAAACCTTAGCTTTAAGGTTCCCCCAGTGCGCCTACTATCAGGCTCACCTGGGCGGGCGTATAGGAGCGTGAACGGGGAGAAAGCCCCAGGGCGGACAGACCGGCACGCAGACCGGGATAAAGATCGATCCAATGTTTCAACTTACGGTAGGCAGACTCCGGACAAAGATCGGGGCAATAGAGTTGGGCAAGTTCAGTACGCCCATAGGTACGGATTTCAAAAGAGTTCATATCTGATATTCATGTGTTATATTTCATCAAAGGTAGCGATAAATCATGACATTATCAAGTATATACATAGAAATAACAGACTACAACCGCCCCTAATCGACTCTAACAACCAGAAAGAGACAAACGCCCATACCCGCAGTATTACCTTTGCATTGTTGAGTTCAACAGCATAAATTTTCAAGTATTAATTTTTAAATTATCTACAAACTATGATTCGTTACAAAAAGTATCAAGTGACGGGCGAAAACAGCCCGCTGAAAGGTTTCTGGTATGCGCGTCCCGTAATTGAAGAGACGTTCGACATTGAGAAACTTGCCAAACACATGTCTAACCACAATACTCCCTACTCAAGTGGTGTCATCAAGGGAGTGTTGACGGATATGGTTTCCTGCACCAAGGAACTTATTCTGGATGGAAAGAATGTAAAAATGGATGATCTGGCAATTTTTTCCGTAGGAATTGTCAGCAAAAAAGGCGCAAAATCTGCCGCCGACTTCTCACTGGCTAACAACGTAAAGGGGTTGAAACTCCGCGCCCGTGCCACGGGTGAGCTGAGTAATGCTCAGATTAATCTGGAAGGACAATTGAAAGAGTCTTCCATGTACACCGTGGGAGGAGGCAGCTCATCCGGTGACACTCCCGGCGGTGGTTCCGGAGGAGACGGCGGACTCGATGAAAACCCGTTGGGATAACTCCTGATTCGCATAAATTATAAATCATCAATCATTATGAATGAAGAAAAGAAGTCAAAAAACGTATGGGGCATTGTCCTCAAAGTAATCATCACCGTAGCCACCGCCATTGCGGGAGCTTTAGGGTTAGGTGCCTGCAAGTAGCTATGCGCACGATTACCCTACTCATTATTCACTGCTCGGCCACGCCTCAGGGCGTGGGCCTGAGCTTCGAAGATTGCCGCCGCGATCACATTCGCCACCGCGGCTTCAGTGACATCGGCTATCACTTCTACGTGACTCGTGACGGTGAGATTCACCGTGGCCGCCCACCGGAAAAAATCGGAGCGCATTGCCTCAATCATAACCGGCACTCCATCGGTATCTGTTATGAAGGAGGTTTGGATGCCGACAGTCAGCCATCCGACACTCGCACCTTAGAGCAAAAAGCTTCGCTGCTTGCACTGCTGCGCGAACTGAAGCGCATCTTTCCACACGCTCTGATTGTGGGTCATCATGACCTGAATTCCATGAAACCTTGCCCTTGCTTCAATGCGGAAAGGGAATATAGGGGGCTGTAAAGTCCCCTTTGTTTTTATCTCATAGGATAGTTTTATTTTATTCCAAACGTATATTTAATACGTTTAAAGTAAAATATTCAAGCGTCGTACTAAAGATAAAGAGTGAACGATTCGTTCGCTCTTTATCTTTAATGTATTTAATGTACCATGACATTCCTATATTAGCATTCGGTGTTTGGTATTTGATGTAAAATATTTATTTATAAAAAGGATAGGTTCTCTGATTTTATTTGTAACTTTGCATCAAACATCAAAATATTGTAATTTTTAGCAAAGTCAAGTCGCATGGAATCGCAAAAAATCAAAAAGTATAGCTATGGACAAGAAAGAAATATTTGATAAAATCGAGTATGTGGTGGCATGTGTTGGGGCATTCGCTCAACGGTTTAAGCTTTCCAACTCACAAGCCTACGCTTATCTGCGCCGTTTTACCGGCATAGACTTTCTTCTTGATTGCTATGCCGCCGAGCATACTCTATCCATTGACGATGCGGTCTCCGACCTCCAAGCACTCTGCAGCCGGAAGGGAGGACGGATATGATAAGACTCTATCACGGCTCAAACACAGTCATTGAACATATTGACCTCTCCCGAAGTAAACGAGGCAAGGATTTCGGGCAAGGCTTCTATCTCAATGCCAATCCCGACCAAGCTATGGAGATGGCTATACGTACCGCACGCTTTATGAACGAAGGACAGCCGACATTGTCGTGCTTTGAATTTGATGAGACTAAGGCTGACGAAATGGGACTTAGCATCAAAGTGTTTCCTGACTATTCAGAGGAATGGGCTGAATTTGTGGTGATGAACCGCAAGAATGACTCAGACATACCGGCACACTCATACGACATTGTAATCGGCCCGATTGCTGACGATACAGTTGGTGTTCAGATTCGACGTTACATAATGGGGTATCTTTCAGTTGCTACACTTGTTGAGGAATTGAAATTTAAGGGAGACCATGCCTTTCAATACTTCTTTGGCACTCCCCGCGCCGTAGAATTTCTAAAACGCATCGAACTATGACACAGGATATACAGTTTCAGATAGAATGTCTTGCCACAGAACTCACCGAAATGCTTATGGCCGAATATGACTGGGACATTCGTCACGCTCTTGACGAATTGTATTCCTCTACCACATTCGCCAAGCTCAACGACCCCGAATGTGGCTTATACTATCAGGGCGCCGTCTATATATTCCAATTCCTCAAATCCGAAATCGAAACCGGCAAAATCGCATAAACTTATCAAGGTTCTTAAAGTCATCAAAAATTACCAGTATTATATAGGAACGAACAATGAGTAAGACTATTCGGCAACATTATGTTCCCAGAACATACCTTAAACATTTTTCTTTTGACGGCAAAAGATTACATACTTTTTTGCTCAATAAAGATACGCCGTCCGTTATCGGTCCTGAAAATTGGGGAGACTATGTGAAAGATATTTCTATTAGTGATGTTTGCGTTGGACAAAATTTTTATACAATTGATGAAGCCAACCAACATAACAATAGAGGTCTAAAGTCAATGGCTTTAGAAAAAGATTTTTTTCAGAACTACGTAGAGCCCAAACTGTCATCTATAATTCAAACTATAGAGTCTTTAGTGGATTCTGTTCTCAAAGACAATACTCTTATTGCCTCCATCAGATTTTCCAACGAGCAATTATATGATTTGGCGTTTAGCTCATTTGTTCAATATCATAGATCTCCTCGTCAAAGACATTCCATAGAAAGCGTGAATTCTTTAATAAGATATGTTCTTAAATCGGAACGTAAAGAGAAGGGATTAGATGATTCTGAAGATATTAAAGGCTTAGATGTTGCATTCACTCACGCAGATAAAACATACCTAAATACATATTTATGGCGGATGTTTTATGCTAAAATATCATCGTACTGCATACTCATACGGGTTTCTACCAACGGGAATTTATTCACGTCTGATAACCCGGTCGTCATTCACAAACTTGGAGCCAAAGGCAAAGCTGTTTTTGATGTCAATTTTTATCAAGATGAATTTTCTTTGTTTTTCCCCTTGACTCCAAATATAATTCTTGAGTACTATAATCCTTCGTTTTTCCCTGATGCCATTATGATGGATAAGACTATTTCCATCGTGGATAGCGCATACGAGAATCAAGTGAATAAATATCAATATATTAACGCTGAAAGATTTATTTTCTCTCCTAAAAATGATTTTTCACTTTTTCTAAAACCAAAACATTAAGAGGTTGTGTCAAAACGCTGACACAACCTCCCCCAGAAAAACTAAAATAACAATCTGTTACCCTCGCATCAGCAATTCCGGGAATGTAAATCCTTGCATGGTATAGCAGATAAAGAAGATGGTAGCACTAACAATCCACAGAATAAGCAATGTCCACTTCAACCCGGAAACCATAGGTTGCCAATTGAACACCGGACGGAAGATTGCGAAAACAAGGCTAACCAGAGGAATACCCACTACGAGGATACCTGCAATATATAGTACGATGGCTGACAAAGGAGATGTAGGTAATACAAAATCAATAGCCGGGAACCAAGACATCAACGCTGCACCACCACCAATAGCAACTGCAATAGCGGCAAAGAGCAAAGCCACAAATACAATACCGAAAACAAACAGTACCGGACTGCAAATGATAGCCACAATAATCAGACAAATCTTCAGGAACCAACCGACAATCATTAACAACGTATCACCGGTCCTTTGCATAGAAGTACGAGGTTTATCAGACTTCATATAATCGTTTACATTATTTGTAACTCTCTCAAAACCATCAGTTACAGTCTTTCCAATGTTCTCTACCGTAACAGCTTCACCACGCATGTTCAACTTCTCAGCTGCTGTACGAGCTTCGGGAATCACTATCCAGCAAATGATATAGATAGGGATCAAGAACTTGAAACCAAAAATTGCGCAAAAAACAAGAACCAAACGGAACCAAGTGGAATCCCAGCCTAAATAAACACTAAGCCCCCCTATCACGCCACCCAGCATTTTATCGTCCGGATTGCGATACAAACGGCGACGGGTTGAAGTATAAGAAGAATTATTATCACTATTCCAAGAGCCGGAACCATAACCTTCACCGGAGGTACCTTTCGTATTTCCGGCACCGGAGGCAGTATTCTCTTCCGTCCCTGTTTCCATCTCTTCAGGTTTCCCCATACGATTGATTACTTCTTCTACATCGGTTATAGTGATCACCTGAGAGCCAGCAGTCAGCTTCTCTAAAAAAAGTTCAGAGATGCGGAGTTCGATGTCATTTACAATCTCGTCAGCACCAGCTTGTCTTCTAAAGTGCAGTTTCAGATTGCATAGATAGTTATCCAAAAGGCGATAGGCGTCTTCATCAATGTGGAAAACAGTTCCGCCCAAATTTACTGTTAATGTCTTTTTCATTGCTATTCGTTTTTTAAATTTATACTGATACGAGGTTTTTAATATCTTGAATCTAATAGTTGGCTATATGATTCACTGTTTCATTCAACTCACGCCAAGAGACCTCCAACTCTCCAAGAAAAACTTCCCCTTTTGGGGTGAGCTTGTAATATTTACGTGGCGGTCCTTGTGTGGACTCTATCCATTCGTAACTTAATAGATCGTCATTCTTCAGACGAGTAAGCAGGGGGTAAAGCGTTCCTTCCACTACGATCAGCTTGGCTTCTTTAAGTTTCTGGATGATATCCGAAGCGTAGGCCGGTTCTTTGTGAAGCAGTAGCATGATGCAATACTCTAACATGCCCTTACGCATTTGCGACTTTACATTATTTACGTCCATCTCTTATTGGTTTACGATTCGACAATTTTCTATTTTACAGCAAAGATAGCAACTGATTGAAATAGAGCTTTTCTTTGTATGACACAAATATATGTATTATCTTAGTACTATGCAATACAAAGTACCTTGTATTTTATTTAATTAACACTATTATCTACTCACACCTTATTAATAAAGCACCAAGGGGGAGAATAACATATAAGAGAAAAATGTATCTTTGCGACCAAACTGTAAATACAACGAACTATGTTAACTATCAGAAAAGCAACTACAGCCGATTGTGAGCTGATTCATAAACTTGCATGGCAGATATTTCCGGAGACTTACAAGGACATACTTTCACCGGAACAAAACGATTACATGATGGAATGGATGTACTCCATAGAGAACATCCGCAAGCAAATGGAAGAAGAAGGGCATGTCTATTTCATTGGATACAAGGACAAGGAAGTGTGTGGTTATGTATCTGTACAACAACAAGGTGAAGATTTATTTCACTTACAGAAAATATATGTACTCCCCTCTTTTCAAGGATCACATTGCGGTAGCTTCTTATTCCATGAAGCCGTCAAATATATCAAGGAAGTACATCCCGGCCCATGCCTGATGGAATTAAATGTAAACCGCAACAACAAAGCGCTGAATTTTTATGAACGTATGGGAATGAAGAAATTGAGGGAAGGGGATTTTCCGATAGGAAACGGATATTATATGAATGATTTTATAATGGGACTGGAGATCAATTAGAAATTGAAAATTAAAAATTAAAGGCTGCGCAGTTCAAAAGAGAACCTTGCGCAGCCTTTAACTTTTTATATTATTCTATCACTATTTTGCCACACGTTCCAGCCATTTCACCATAGAGAGCATAACAATCATGGATGCACCCGTAGCACCTACGAACACCAGCCAGCAAGCCCACATTGGAACAGTAGTATACAGAATACCACCAATAAACAGCAATGAATTACCGACAGCCGTTGCAGCCAACCAACACCCCTGCATTAAGCCTTGCAAATGCGGTGGAGCTACCTTAGATACGAATGATAATCCCAGTGGGGAAATAAACAATTCGGCAACCGTCAAGATAAAATACAAACCTACCATAACCCAAGGAGTGACACGAATGGCACTTACTTCAGCAGCAGACATTGTACCTAATACTTCTTTAGTCGGCAAAGTGAATGAGAATACTGTCAGGAACACATAAGCTAATGCAGCGATCCCCATACCAATAGCAATCTTCATAGGAGTAGAAGGTTCTTTACCTTTTTTCTTCAATGAGCCGAATAACCACATAATAAATGGTGTCAGGAAGACCACAAAGAACGGATTAACACTCTGGAATATCTCAGCACCTTTTATTTGTGTAAAGCCCAAATCAATATTAATAACACTCAAATCAACATAGTCTCTTGCAAAATAAGTCAGCGAATAACCATTCTGATGGAAAGACAGCCAGAAGAAGATTACAACTCCAAACACTGCAAACAAAGCATAAATGCGCTGTTTGATTTCAGTTGCACTCATTGTTATTTCCTCTTTGCTAACAGCTTGATTATTACCCTTAGTTGCTACAGCTTTCTGTGCTGGGTCTGGGAAACGATTCTTATTGATAATATAGATCACCAAAGAAATCAACATCGCAACAATAGCAGCCATAAATGCATATTGGAAACCACGATTGAAAACATCCAGGTAACTGTTTGCAAAAGCATGAAGATCTGTTACAGCTTGTCCATCCAGAATCACACTATTAGAAAGAGTTGTCAAATTTTCCATAGCCTGAGCCGGCATCTCAGCTCCTGAATCAATGTGATTTATATATTGATGACAAAGTTCAGGTAACGTTGCATCGTAATCAAAGTTATTCACTTTCAACCACCAGTTTCTTACGCCAATAGCAATGAAAGGAGCAAAAAAGCCACCGATATTAATGAACATATAGAAAATCTGGAAACCAGCATCACGCAAATTAGAATATACAGGATTATCGTACATCTGTCCTACCAATGCCTGAAGGTTTCCTTTGAATAAACCATTACCGAAAGCAATAACTAAAAGTCCGAAGCAGGTTAAGGTTAAATAAAGTGCCATACTGGGAACAGGCGTAGGAGTGGGTATGGCTATTATCAAATAACCGACAGCCATTAAGACCAAGCCTGCCAAAATAGTACCTTTAAAGTTTTTAGTTTTATCCGCAATCAGACCGCCTGCCAATGCCAATATATAAATTGATGCATAAAAAGCAGAATAAATATATCCGGTCACAGTTTCGGACAAACCGAATTTCGCTGAGATAAACAGAGTAAGGACTGCCATCATAATGTAAAATCCGAAACGTTCGCCCATATTGGCGAGTGCTGCGGCGACCAGACCTTTAGGATGTTTGTTGAACATAGATATAAGTTTTTAAATTAGTAATTAGATTGATTTTCGTTTATTAAATGCAAATATATACATTTTGCTGAAATAACCTGTAAAAAAGTGAAATTAGTCATGAAAAAGGATGCAAACTTCAGCATGAACCTCCTTAATTAAATCATTTGGATCAAGTTTAAGCTGCAGGCCACGCTGACCTGCACTTATGTAGATATAAGGATAATTGAGACAAGATTCATGAATGTATGTAGGAAAAGGTTTCTTCATGCCGATAGGAGTACATCCCCCACGAATATATCCCGTCAAAGGAAGTAATTCTTTCATCGGAATAAGATCACACTTCTTATTACCTGAAGCCTTAGCAGCCAGCTTCAGGTCCACTTCATGTTCGCCAGGAATGACACAAACAAAATGACCATTCTTGTCACCATGCAGTACAAGGGTTTTGAAAACCTGCTCAATATTCTCCCCCAAGCTATCAGCCACATGAATAGCACTCAAATCATTTTCATCCACTTCATAGGGAATCAGTTCGTATGCAATTTTGGCCTTGTCCAAAAGCCTTGCCGCATTTGTTTTATTGATCTTCATAATTTATCCTTTTAATTCTTCTTTCAGGAATTTAGGAGTATATCCCTTCTTACTTTTCGCCACTTCTTCCGGTGTGCCGCAGCTGAGGAGTTGCCCCCCACCCTTACCACCGTCAGGACCCATATCGATGATATAATCAGCCATCTTGATAACATCCAGATTGTGCTCGATGACAATCACTGTGTTACCTTTGTCCACCAGTTTATTAAGTACATTCATCAGTACACGAATGTCCTCAAAGTGAAGTCCGGTAGTAGGCTCATCAAGGATATAAAGGGTTTTTCCCGTATCTCGCTTGGAAAGTTCCGTAGCCAATTTCACACGTTGGCTTTCACCACCGGAAAGTGTGGTGGAAGATTGTCCTAACTTTATATATCCCAGACCGACTTCCTGTATCACCTTAATCTTATTCAGAATCTGCGGCACATTTTCAAAGAACTCCACTGCGCGGTTAATGGTCATATCCAGTACATCAGCAATAGATTTTCCCTTGAAGCGCACTTCCAATGTCTCACGATTATAGCGTTTGCCATGACAGACTTCACAGGGTACATATACATCGGGCAGGAAGTTCATTTCAATAGTTTTGTAACCATTTCCCTGGCACGCTTCACAACGTCCGCCACTCACATTAAAGGAGAAGCGCCCCGGTTTATACCCGCGTATTTTGGCTTCCGGTAATCCTACAAACAAATTACGAATATCAGAAAAGACTCCCGTATAAGTGGCCGGATTAGAACGCGGTGTACGTCCCAACGGAGACTGATCCACATTTACCACCTTATCGATGTTTTCCAATCCTTCGATGCTATCATATTCCAGAGGATCCTGAAGCGAGCGATAGAACTTCTGCGAAAGAATAGGTTGCAATGTTTCGTTGATAAGCGTAGATTTTCCGCTACCGGATACACCGGTGACACAGATCAACTTACCAAGAGGAAATTCCACATCCACCCCTTTCAGGTTATTCCCCCGTGCACCACGCAACCAGAGGCTATGCCCATTACCTTCACGACGTTTTTTGGGTATTTCTATCTCACGTTCACCATTAAGATATTGTGATGTCAATGTATGCGTCTCCAACATTTCCTTCGGAGTTCCTGCAAAAACAACCTCACCACCCAAGCGTCCGGCTTTCGGCCCCATATCAATCACATAATCGGCAGCCATCATCATATCCTTATCATGCTCCACAACAATGACGGAGTTACCGATATCCCTCAGCTCCTTCAGAGAATGAATTAGCCGCTGATTATCCCGCTGATGCAAGCCAATACTCGGCTCATCAAGAATATAAAGTACATTTACCAATTGCGAACCGATTTGGGTAGCCAAACGAATACGCTGGCTCTCACCGCCGGAAAGGGTTACAGAACCACGGTCAAGAGCAAGGTAATCCAGTCCCACATCCAACAGGAATTTCAAACGGGTGCGGATTTCTTTCAATATTTCGACAGCAATTTGTTTCTGTTTATTATCCAGATACTGATCGACATTCATCAGCCAGTCGTAAAGCTCATTGATATCCATACAAGACAGTTCATAGATATTCTTATCATGGATACGGAAATGAAGGGCTTCTTTATTCAATCTTGCTCCTTTACATTCAGGGCATACAGTAGTTTTAGCAAACTGTTCCGCCCACTTTTGCGCAGTGGCGGAAGCATCCTTTTCCTGTAACATCTGAATATACTTCACTACTCCCTCAAACGTTACAAAGTAATCGGAGGAAGTGCCGATAAGAGAGCTTTTAATCTTAATACGCTCATCCGAACCGTAGAGAATTTCATCAATGGCTTCATCCGGCAATTCCTTAACAGGAGTCTTCAAGGTAGCTTCATATTTTTCCAATAAAGCGGCAATCTGCCAGAAAATCATGCTATTCTTGTACTTACCTAATGGAATGACAGCTCCTTCGTATATAGAAAGTTCCCGATCCGGAATCACTTTTTCCACATCAATCTGATTCACAACTCCCAATCCCTTACATTTAGGGCAAGCACCTTGCGGAGAGTTGAATGAAAAATTGTGGGGTGCCGGCTCACGGTAGGACAAGCCTGTAACGGGACACATCAACCGTTTGCTATAATGGCGCACATTTTCAGACTGTAAATCAAGTATCATTAACAAACCGTCACCTTGCTGCATAGCGGTAGCCACACTGTTTTTCAGACGGACATCATCTTTGTCCGTCACAATCAGTTTATCGATAACTACCTCGATATCATGGTTCTTATAACGGTCCAACTTCATGCCGGGTAATGCCTCCCTGATTTCACCGTCTACACGAACATAGAGATACCCTTTCTTACGCACCTGTTCGAACAGTTCTTTATAATGTCCCTTACGAGTACGGACTAATGGAGCCAGAATATAAATTTTCTTGCCTTTATAATCATTCAGGATCAAATCAAGAATTTGCTCTTCAGTGTATTTTACCATTCTTTCACCCGAAAGATAAGAATAAGCTATACCGGCACGTGCATAAAGCAAACGCAAATAATCATAAATTTCCGTTGTAGTGCCGACTGTAGAACGGGGATTCTTATTCGTCGTTTTTTGTTCAATAGAAATAACCGGACTCAATCCCGTAATCTTATCGACATCGGGACGCTCCAGATTTCCCAGGAAATTACGGGCATACGCAGAAAAGGTTTCGATATACCGACGCTGTCCTTCGGCAAAAATCGTGTCGAACGCCAACGACGACTTGCCGCTTCCGCTCAGTCCCGTAATAACGGTAAGACTGTTACGGGGAATTTCCGCATCGATATTTTTTAGATTGTGCACGCGCGCACCATATACATTGATGTATTCTGTTTCTTCTGTCATTTATCTTAATATATTAATATCACTTTTAATCTTGTAATTAACTCCATCTGCTCCCTCCGCTTCTACCACTATAAAATAAACACCTTCAGGAACATTCTTTCCATGCGCAGTACCGTCCCATCCTGCATCAATATTCTGTAATCCCCAGCGGTAAAGTTCTTGTCCCCAACGATTGAAAATATACGCATTGAAGCGAACCAGCGACTTGTGCTTTACACGAAACACATCATTCACTCCGTCGCCATTAGGCGAAAAAGCATTCGGCACTTTAAGTTCCGATTCAGTAATGCGGATCATAAAAGTACCGGAAATATTCGTTTCTTCCGTCTCAACATCCGTTATAATCAGACGAACATAAAACATACCTGACTCCTGAAAACTATAAATGGTTTCAGCATCAAAACGTGTCAGAAAGATATCGTTGAAAGCAGCGTCGCGAGAAAAATTCCACTCATAACGCAGATTTACCGTTTCGTCCGATTCTCCTCCGGAATCTTCGTCTCTCCACACGAATCGGAATTCAAGAGGAGCAGCACCGGTATATGTATCATCTGGCGAAATGGTAACTTTCTCTTCAGGAATTGCTCCGTTTTCAGAAAGCAAGATTGCCACGGGAGACATATCCAACAGTTCTGTCTTTCCCCCGTCAGCCCACACCGGTAAATATCCAAGCAGCAACATTGCTGCACAACCGATATATGAAAACAATCCGCATCGCATAATACCTGCAAAAATAACGGTTTCCAAGCGAATATCAACGGATACATGGGATTTTTCAGTTTTAAAATGCACAATATTATTTCTTAACGCATTCCTTTCGTTAATTTTAGGCAAAATTCTTACCTTTGCAGCTACTTTGGGAAATTGTAAACGTAAACCAACGATATCGAATGAGAACGATTAACCGGATTTTCTGCTCCTTGCTGCTTGCCGGCGCATGCAGTCTCGGTGCAATTGCGCAAGAGAACCAGTCATATTTTCTGCATACCATTGAAAAAGGCCAAAGCCTTTATTCCATATCCAGTATGTATGGTGTCACACAGTCGGACATCGTAAAGTTAAATCCAGGAAGTGATGAAAAAATATTCGTAGGACGCACTCTCCGTATTCCACGGACAGCTGCCAATACTCAGACAGAGACCTTTCACACCATAGCACAAGGTGAAACGCTCTATCGGCTAACCGTCAAGTACGGTGTGTCTGCCAAAGCCATTTGTGATGCCAATCCCGGACTGAGTGCGGAAAACTTCCGCATCGGACAGGTAATACGCATACCTTCTGCCAGCGAAGCCGATGTAGTCACCACTGAAAATGTTACAGAAGTTGCCATCCCCACTATCCAAGGCCCCGTACAATCACGTTGCCGGGATATGCACAAGGTAAAACGGAAAGAAACCGTATACAGCATCAGTCGTGAATATGGCATCTCAGAGGCAGAATTAATAGCTGCCAACCCTGAATTGCAAGGTGAAGATAAGATTAAAAAAGGTACTTTCTTATGTATTCCTTATCCTACCGCACAAGTAGAGAAACCCGCGCAACCACAGGTAGCACCCAGCAACAGTGAATTATTCAGCGAAAATAAAAAAGAAACAGAACGCTTCAGCACTATCAAAGCCGCTCTTATCCTTCCTTTCCTGGATGTTTCCAAAAGTGAAGCGGCACGCATGGTAGAGTACTACGAAGGATTCCTCATGGCTGTAGACAGTTTGAAACGCAGTGGAGTTTCCATTGATCTATACACTTACAACTCAGGTCCTGAGAATGCGTCTCTGAACCCCATTCTTTCCAAAAAAGAAATGAAAGATATGGATATTATCTTTGGTCCGTTACACCAGCAGCAAGTCAAACCTTTGGCAGATTTTGCACAGAAGAATGATATCCGCCTGGTAGTACCATTTACCTCCAAAGACAACAACGTATTCCGCAACCCATCCATTTATCAGATTAATACTCCTCAATCATACCTTTATTCTGAAGTGTACGATCACTTTGTACGTCAGTTCCCAAATGCTAACGTAATCTTTATAGAAGCCAGCACGGGCACAAAAGATAAAGTAGAATTTATCAAAGGTCTGAAAGACGAACTGAAAAACCGTTCCATTCCTATGAAATCATTGAAAGAGGATGCAACGGTAGAATCTCTGAAAACTGTATTACGTACCGACCGGGAAAATATATTCATTCCCACTTCGGGAAACAACATGACTTTGATAAAGATACTTCCCCAATTGACTTTGTTGGTTCGCGATAATCCGGAAAGCAATATTCATTTGTTCGGTTATCCGGAATGGCAAACTTATACAAAAGATCACTTGGAAGCATTCTTCGAACTGGATACTTACTTCTATTCATCATTCTATACCAACAACCTGTTACCTGCCGCCATCAATTTCACAAAGAGTTATCGCAGATGGTATGGTAAGGAAATGGACGAACGCTATCCCAAATTCGGAATGTTGGGCTTCGATACCGGCTATTTCTTCCTGAAAGGTCTGTCGCGTTATGGTTCTGAATTAGAAAAGAACATGCAACGCATGGATCTGGTACCTATCCAGACCGGATTCAAATTCCAACGTGTAAACAATTGGGGTGGATTCATCAACAAGAAAGTATTCTTTGTACATTTCACCAAGAATTATGAGTTGGTAAAACTGGATTATGATTGATTACAGAAGTTTTAAATCCAAAGACAATGAAGATAAAAAATAGTATAGGGGCTGCCTTGTTGCTTGCCGCATGGGCTTTGCCCAGTCATGCACAGATTGGCGAACAACGCCAGAACTTTGCAGTAGGCTTCAACGGCGGTATCAATATCAATAGCGTCAGCTTCTCTCCTACGGTCCGGCAAAAAAGCCTGATGGGTATCAACGGAGGCTTAACAGCACGCTATATCTCCGAGAAATACTTCAGCATGATTTGTGGTGCACAAGTCGAACTAAACTTTTCTCAACATGGTTGGAGTGAATTTGATGAAGATCACCCCGAACTGGAATATATACGCAAGATGAATTATGTAGAAATACCGCTTCTGGCACATCTAGCATTCGGCAGAGACCGCGGAGTGCAGTTTTTCGTTCATGCAGGTCCGCAAATAGGCTTTTTTATCAGTGATACCAGGAAGAAGAATGACGCATGGAACAACTATACCTCTACTCCTGAGCAACACGATAAGAATGTAGAAAACAAATTTGATTATGGTATTACCGGTGGTGCCGGATTGGAACTACGTACCAAAGCCGGTAATTTCCTAGTAGAGGGCAGATACTACTATGCCCTGTCCGATTTTTACAAAAGCACCAAGAAAGACTATTTCTCCCGTTCAGCACACGGCACTATAGTAGCGAAAATAACCTATCTGTTTGATCTCAAAAAATAAATTCCCTAATACAGAAGAATAAATTACTCAATACAGAAAAAAGAAATTCCCCAATACAAGATAAAAGAAAGCGTCCCGAGACTTCTGTACGAAATCCCGGGACGTTTCTCTTTTATCTGCTTTCTCTTATTTTCTCAATCTGAAACTATCCGCTGCTTTCACCATTACTTCATCACGATAAATAGCCCGGAAAGACAAATAATTCAAAACAATAGAAACTGCGGGGAGACACAGTGCCCAACCTAATTGGAAAGACATTGCCTCCAAATCATCTTTCAACATAAACATAAATACGAAAAATGCCGCATAATATCCAATCAATAAAATACTGTTGAATACCGTCATACGAACTTGCAACATCCGGTTACGAAACAGGAAAATAGTACAGAATGCCACAACAGTACTCAAAAACAAAATTCCAAATAATCCCCACGTAGATTGAAAGGCATCACTTGCCAGCGTCACACCCAATGGCTTAAAAACAAATGCAGTAACTCCATCCGAAGCTATAAATTGCCCTACCGGCAAACACATAGCTGCTATCAGCAAGCCTGTCACAATTAATAAATAGACAGATTGAATTCGTTGTATCATAGTTCTTTTTCTTTGTTAAAGCAACAAAGGTGTGCCTAAGTAAACTTTACTCGGGCACACCTTTGCAGTAATTTCATTTACTGTAATTTTTCTTTTTCTTTAGCCGGGTTACGATAGTAGATCTTACCTTCAACGTACTCTTGCGTTGCGATCAATGTCGGCTTCGGCAATTTCTCATAATAGCGTGAAATTTCAATCTGCTCCCGATTTTCGAAGACCTCTTCCAGGTTGTCATTATAGGAAGCAAACTCTGACAGTTTCTTGGAAAGATCACTTTTGATTTCCACACTGATCTGATTTGCACGCTTGCCTATAATAGATACGGTTTCGTACACGTTACCGGTATCTGCACACAACTCCATCATGTCACGGGTAACCGTGCTGCTGGGAGCATTAGTTTTCTTGTAATCCATAAATATCTAAATTAATATTATCCTAACTCTGTTTATCTTCATTCAATATCTTCTCTGAATCTTTAAAGATTCTATCGGCTTCCTTCATATATTTACTTTCAGGAAACTCGTTCTTGAAAGCGTAATATTCATCCACCGTTTCACGATAACGCTCTGCCCTCTTATCTTCCACACTATATATAGCCATTTCATATTTGGCACGCAAAATAAGAATAGACAGGTCTTCGCGAAGGTTTGTATAAGGATAGTCCTTCAAAGCGTTTTGCGCAGTAATTACACAAGATTGATAATTGTTTCCTAGGTAATTACCCAAGTTATAGTACAATTTGGCTGAAAGATATTCTTTCATCACCAATTTATCCTGCAACTTAAATATCATATCCTGAGCTTCTTCCTTCTTTGAACTTTGCGGGAAGTACTCCATAAACATTTGTAATTGCTGAATAGCGGCATAAGTACCAGACTGGTCAAGACGGGGTTCAGGGGTATCCAGATACAATGCTTTTCCTGCATGGAAACGTGCCAGTTCGGTAAACGTACCACGAGGATATACATTAAAATATTGAACGAATGTTTGGGCGGCTGTCTGATAGTCTTTCTGATTATAATAGCTCATACCCAGCATATAGAGGGATTCCTCTGCCTTGTCCGTACCCTTAAGGATAGCAATTAACTCATTAAGCAATGTTGCAGCACGATTATACTGTCCTTTTGCGAAGTAGTTCTTTGCCGCCTCATACTTATACTCATAGTCGGTGCTCTTTAACAGCTTATTGTATTCTCCACACGAGGAGAGCAACACTGCCGCAAGCAAAGTTATTAAGATATTCTTCTTCATTCTTAGCTTTTCAAATAATGTGCAAAGATAAAGGTTCGCACCGAATAAACCAATGATACGAACCTTAATTTTTCAAAAACCAGGAAATGACCGACAAACGCCAATCAATTCACGACGAACCGGGATAATGAACAGTCTGAAAAAAACAGTCATTATAATTTATACAAATCGCTCGCCGCAAGCAAATCTACTTTCTTTTCAGTCAGTACACGAATACAGTTTTCCATATCGTTGGGACGAATAATGACATTCGCCGTTTCACCATTGGCAAATGAATACATATATTCAATGAAAACACCCTCATCGGACAAAAAACGCAGGACTTTTGACAACGAGCCCGGAATATTAGGACAATTAATGCCCACCACATCCGTCACATTCACAGCAAAATGATTATCTTTTAAAGCTTTATATGCCTTATCCGGTTCAGACACAATGCCACGAAGAATACCAAAATCAGCATTCTCGGCAATACAGAGAGCGGAAAGATTGACACCTTCTTTCGCAAGCACTTCAGTCACTTCTGTCAGACGACCGGACTTGTTCTCAAGGAAAATAGAAAGTTGTTTTGCTACCATAATAAATGAATTACAAATTACTAATTATGAATTACAAATCGCGAATTACCAATTACGAATTACAAAATCGCTGTAATTAGTAATCGGTAATTCGTAATTATTAAAGTTTCCGATTATCAATCACACGTTTAGCTTTACCCACACTACGTTCGATGCTGCGAGGTTCTACCAAACGAACATCCACACCCAGTCCCAGGACACTTTGAAGACGACCGGCCAATTTTTTCTTTAATGCCAGCATTTTATTGATTTCATCAGAGTAGTATTCCGGACGCACTTCAACCTGTAATTCCATGGTATCGGTATTATTCTTACGATCCACAATCAAAAGATAATGCGGTTCAAATTCCTCCATTTCAAGGATGACAGACTCTATCTGAGTCGGGAATACATTGACACCACGGATAATGAGCATATCGTCACTACGGCCAAGAATACGATCCATACGAACCAGCGTACGTCCACAAGTACATTTGTCATAATGCAAGGCAGTAAGATCCTTGGTACGGTAACGCAACAGAGGCATACCTTCTTTGGTCAGATGGGTGAATACAAGTTCGCCTGTCTCACCGGGAGCAGCCGGTTCCAAGGTATTCGGATTGATAATTTCAGGGAAGTAATGGTCTTCGTTAAGATGAGTACCATGCTGACATTCACACTCATAACCTACACCGGGACCAGCAATCTCACTCAATCCATAGATGTCATAGGCTTTAATGCCCAGTTTTTCTTCAATCTCATTACGCATATTCTCTGTCCAGGGTTCTGCACCGAAAGCCCCTATTTTCAGTTTGAATTCTTCGCGGGGCAAACCGGAATCTTTAATGGCATCAGCCAGATAGAGAGCATAAGAAGGCGTACAACAAAGTACCGTAGAACCAAAATCATGCATTAAAGTAATTTGCTTTTCCGTGTTTCCGCTTGACATCGGAATTACGGAAGCACCTATATTTTCAGCGCCTGCATGAGCACCCAGCCCGCCTGTAAACAAGCCATACCCGTAGGCTACATGAAAAAAGTCGGAACTATCCGCACCATAAGCTGTAAAAGCACGCGAAAGACATTCTGCCCAAGACGAAAGGTCCTTGCGGGTGTATCCTACTACGGTGGGCTTACCTGTAGTACCGGACGAGGCATGAATACGTACGATCTGGCTCATAGGCACGGCACAAAGTCCGAAAGGATAATTATCGCGCAAGTCATATTTGGTAGTAAAAGGAAGTTTTACGATATCATCTATACTATTAATATCATCCGGAGTGATCCCCAGTTCCTGCATTTTCTTACGGTAGAAAGGAGTGTTGTGATAAACATGCTCCACGATCTTTTTGAGGCGAATGCTTTGGATTTTACGGAGACTTTCACGATCCATACATTCGATGCTTTCATTCCAAATCATGTCTTTGTTGTATTACATTGATGGTTATTATTAATTCTTATTTCCTGCAAAGGAATAAAAAAATTTTGTTTATCTCAAGTATTTTCCCGAATATTGCCGACCATAAGGAGAGAAAATGAATAAATTTGAATTAACATCCGCCTATAAGCCCACCGGTGATCAGCCGGAAGCTATTGCAGAGCTCACTGAGGGCGTACTTCAGGGAGTTCCGGCACAAACGTTACTTGGTGTCACCGGTTCGGGAAAGACGTTCACCATAGCTAATGTTATTGCTAATATCAATAAACCAACGTTAATATTAAGCCATAATAAAACGTTGGCCGCACAACTTTACAGTGAATTTAAGTCTTTCTTCCCCAATAATGCCGTAGAATACTACGTTTCTTATTATGATTATTATCAGCCGGAAGCTTATCTTCCGTCTTCTGATACATATATAGAAAAGGACCTTGCCATCAATGATGAAATAGACAAACTGCGTCTTGCCGCTACTTCTTCCCTACTCTCGGGCCGGAAAGACGTAGTGGTCGTGTCTTCTGTATCCTGCATCTATGGTATGGGAAATCCGTCCGACTTCTATAACAATGTGATAGAAGTACAGCAAGGAAAAGCATTCAGCCGGAACGTTTTTCTACGTCGTTTGGTGGACAGTCTTTATGTACGCAATGACATTGACCTGAATCGTGGTAACTTCCGTGTGAAAGGAGATACGGTAGACATTTATCTGGCGTATGCCGATAATCTGCTGCGTATCATTTTCTGGGGAGATGACGTAGACAGCATCGAAGAAGTCGATCCGATAAGCGGTGTTACCATCGCCCGCTTTGATGCATATAAGATATATCCCGCTAATCTGTTCATGACCACTAAGGAAGCCACTCTGCGAGCCATTCACGAGATTGAAGACGACTTGCACAAGCAAGTGCAATGGTTTGAAAATGAGGGACGTCCCTTTGAAGCGAAACGCCTTCAGGAGCGGGTTACCTATGATATGGAAATGATACGCGAATTAGGGCACTGCTCAGGCATAGAAAACTATTCGCGCTATTTCGATGGGCGTAAGGCCGGCAGTCGTCCTTACTGTTTATTGGATTTCTTCCCGGAAGACTTTCTGATTGTCATTGATGAAAGCCATGTAAGTGTACCGCAGATTCGAGCCATGTATGGGGGTGACCGCGCACGTAAAATAAACCTTGTGGAATATGGTTTCCGTCTTCCGGCTGCCATGGACAATCGTCCGTTGAAGTTCGAAGAATTTGCGGAAATGGCAAAACAAGTGATTTATGTGAGTGCAACACCTGCCGACTATGAACTTATCCAGTCGGAAGGTATAGTTGTGGAACAAGTGATTCGTCCTACCGGATTGTTAGATCCTATAATCGAAGTACGTCCCAGCCATAATCAGATAGATGATCTCATGGAGGAAATCCAGATACGGATCGAGAAGAACGAACGCACGCTGGTAACAACGCTTACTAAGAGAATGGCGGAAGAGTTAACAGAATTCTTACTGAATAACAATGTGAAGTGTAACTACATCCACAGCGATGTAGATACCTTGGAGCGCGTAAAGATTATGAGTGATTTGCGTGAAGGCATCTATGACGTCCTTATTGGTGTCAACCTGCTGCGTGAAGGGCTGGACTTACCGGAAGTGTCACTTGTAGCCATTCTTGATGCAGATAAGGAAGGTTTCCTACGTTCTCACCGCTCGCTGACCCAGACTGCCGGACGTGCCGCCCGAAATGTAAACGGAATGGTTATCATGTATGCCGACCGTATCACCGATAGTATGCGACTGACAATTGATGAAACGAACCGTCGCCGCGAAAAGCAGCTGAAATATAATGAAGAACATGGCATTACGCCTCAACAAATCAAGAAAGGGAAGAATCTGAATGTATTTGCATCAAATGCTCCAACAGAAGACAGTTATATCGAAAAAGGAGCGACGATCACTCCCCGCCCCTACATCGAACAAGAAAGCTCTGCTCATATTGCCGCCGATCCGATTGTACAATACATGTCTCGCCCGCAATTGGAAAAGAGCATCGAACGTACCAGAAAGCTTATGCAGGAAGCTGCCAAGAAACTTGACTTCATTGAAGCGGCACAATATCGTGACGAATTACTGAAAATGGAAGATATGCTGAAAGAAAAAGTCTAATACCACTTTTCTTAAAATAGTCCCCGCCTTTTCTTAAAATAAATAGAGAAAGCGGGGATTTTCACTAATAAGTGTTATTAAACATACTTTTTTTCTTGGATAATTTGCAGTTATCCTGAAAGTACGTATCTTTGCACTGTGTTTTTCATAGTATTAGATTTAAGGTTAACAAAGGTTGGAGTACAGCGGTACTCCTTTTTTTATGCCCATATACTTGGTATGCACAAAATCGGCCGATACTCAAAGTACCTGATAGGAAGATTTCGGCCAGTTCTGCCTGATGTAATCAACTTTACTATCTTCCGTCACCAGATAATCAATGTCTCCTAAAGAAGCAACGCTATAAGCTTCAGCCGTATTCAACTTATGGCTGTCTGCCAGTATAATCCTTTTTTGCGCACGTTCCATCATGAGGCGTTTCATCATAGCCTCTTCCCTATCCGGTCCGGTAAGTCCTTGATGGGGATGTACATTACTGATACCCAGCACCAACCAATCCGGCCGTATAGTCTGTAATGCTTGGAAAACAGAAACTCCGACTGTCACTTGAGAAGAAGGAAATACTTTTCCGCCGAGGAAAATCAATTCCAGATTAGGATGATGCATCAAGACATTTACAATAGGAAAACTATTGGTATAAATGCTTAATTCCGCATCTACAGGAATCTGTCGGGCTACTTCCAGATTGGATGTACCACCATCCATCAACACAATATCTCCGGGACTGAACAATGGAATCACCTTGGTTGCCATCTGCTGCTTTCCTGCTATCCCCGTATTCAGCCTATCGGTAAATTCTACCGGAATACCTGACCGGGCAATGGCACCTCCATGTACTTTAGTCAATAAACCAAGCTCATCCAATTCTGCCAAATCTCGCCGTAAAGTATCATCTGACACTCCCAGTTCTGAACTTAATGCGGTAATGTAAATCCGATAATTCTGATTAATACGGTTTAAAATGTACTGATGTCTTTCTTCTTTAAGCATATCTCCATGTGTTTAAACATTGCATATTACCGCAAATATACTTATATTTAAGCATGAAAACAATAAATACTGAACGATTATTTGAAATTATGCGGAGTTTTGCAATTTACAAAATAGATAATATATAAAAACCGCAAGTACAAGAAAACCCCGCATAGTAGTAAAATAAGTAATAGCTCGCTTTTTATAAGAAAAACGAATGTTTAATTATTAATAAAACTTAAAAGTATGAGACAACAGATCTTGGTAGACATGGATGGAGTATTGGCAGATGTATATGCCCAGTTGATCATTTTCGAATACAGGGATTCAGGGATCAAACTGAACATTGAAAACATGTATGGAAAAACCGAACTGGAAGCTTTTCCTTCTTTCGAGAAACATGTGAGAAGTAAAGGCTTCTTCAGAACAGCTCCTCTTATTCCCGGAAGCATAGAGGGATTGAAATATCTGAATGAGAAATACAACGTGTTGATTGTATCTTCGGCCACCGAGTTCCCACAAAGTCTGAATGAAAAGGAAGAATGGCTGAGCGAGCATTTTCCATTCATCACGTGGGAACAAATGATATTTTGCGGCCGTAAGGATAGCATCAGAGGAAACATCATGATCGATGATCATCCCAAGAATCTTTCTACATTCGATGGAGAACGGTATTTATTTGCACAACCACATAATATGTGTGTGCCGGACCGTAACTATCACAGAGTATCGGGCTGGCAAGATATTATCAGGCTGTTATAGGCAGACTATCAGTATATGATAAAACACTATCAATTCATCTTATCGGAATTGCCTATCTTTGCCGCACTTATCAATATTCAGAAATCTAAAAAAAAGAAAAACATGAGCATCAGAAAACGAATGAATGTGTTGTTTGGAACGTTACTGCTGACCGGCAGTCTGTTTTCACAAAATGTATGCGTATCTACCCCTGAAACCTCCCTGGTACTCTCGGCACCTGTCGGTGGTGAGCTAAAACATGTATATTATGGAGATAAACTCTCGGAGGTAGATTTGCAGAATATAAATCTTACAGGAACTCCGGGCATGCCCGCTTATCCTGTGTATGGACTTAACTGTCCCGGAGAATCCGCTTTAGCCGTAAAACATGCCGACGGCAACATGACTTTGCAGATGGAAATCGTACAGGTAAAAACGAGCAAAGAAGAAAATGCGGAAATCACTGCCATCGAACTGAAAGACAAGGTATATCCTTTCTATGTAAACGTGTATTATAAAGCCTATCAAGATGCAGATGTCATCGAGATATGGACAGAAATCCGACATCAGGAAAAGAAACCGGTTATACTCAATCAGTTTGCCTCTGCTTTCTTACCTATTCGCCGGGGCAATGTCTGGCTATCTCATCTTTACGGATCATGGGCGAACGAAGGGCGTTTGTGTCAAGAGGCATTGGAACCCGGCATGAAGGTAATAAAGAATAAGGACGGGGTACGAAACTCGCACACCTCACATGCCGAAGTCATGTTCTCACTGGATGGAAAGCCACAGGAAAATGCGGGTTGTGTCATTGGCGCCGCCCTCTGTTACAGTGGTAACTACAAACTGCGCATTGATACGCACGACGATGAATATCACCGGTTCTTTGCCGGAATCAATGAGGAAAATTCAGCTTACTCATTAAAGAAAGATGAGATTTTCCGTACTCCCGAACTTGCTTTAACTTACAGTAATGAAGGATTAAGCGGAAGTAGCCGGAACTTCCATCGCTGGGCACGCCTGCACAAGCTTGCTCATGGCACTGTTCCCCGCAAGATTTTACTGAATAGCTGGGAAGGTGTCTACTTCGACGTTAACCAGGCGGGTATGGATCAGATGATGGGTGATATCGCTTCCATGGGTGGTGAACTGTTCGTGATGGATGATGGTTGGTTTGGCGACAAATATCCGCGTAAAAATGACAGTTCTTCTCTTGGAGATTGGGTAGTGGATAAGAATAAGTTACCCAATGGCATTGAAGGTCTGCTGAAAGATGCACAAAAGAACGGTGTCAAGTTCGGCATCTGGATAGAGCCGGAAATGGCCAATACAACCAGTGAATTTTATGAGAAACATCCGGACTGGGTGATTAAGGCTCCCGAACGTGACGTGGTGCAGGGACGTGGTGGTACACAAGTAGTACTGGATCTTGCCAATCCGCAGGTACAGGAATTTATCTTCAAGATTGTAGATGATCTTATGAGTAACTACCCGGAAATCGACTACATCAAATGGGATGCCAATATGTCCATCTTAAATCATGGTTCCAATTATCTGACGAAAGACAATCAAAGCCACATGTATATTGAATTCCACCGTGGCTTTGAGAAAATATGCCAGCAAATACGCGCTAAATATCCGGACCTCACCATACAGGCTTGCGCCAGCGGCGGCGGTCGTGTCAACTATGGCATCCTGCCCTACTTCGATGAGTTTTGGGTAAGTGATAATACGGATGCTCTGCAACGTATCTATATGCAATGGGGAACTTCATATTTCTTCCCTGCCATTGCCATGGCATCGCATATCAGTGCCGCTCCCAACCACCAGACTTTCCGCACCATTCCTTTAAAATATCGCATTGACGTAGCGATGAGTGGTCGCCTGGGTATGGAAATACAACCAAAGAATATGACAGAAGAAGAGAAGACACTTTGCAAGAATGCCATCGCTGAATATAAAACGATCCGTCCGGTAGTGCAACTAGGTGATATCTATCGTTTAATGTCTCCGTATGATAAATTGGGAGTAGCTTCTATGATGTATGTAACGCCCGAAAAAGATAAGTCGGTGTTCTATTGGTGGAAGACAGAACACTTTGTCAACCAGCATCTGCCACGAGTGAAAATGGCAGGACTCTCTCCCGATAAACTTTACAAAGTGCATGAACTGAACCGGATAGATAATGATCCGCTGAGTTTTGAGGGAAAGACATTTAGTGGTGCTTATCTGATGGCGAATGGGTTGGAGATACCTTATAATCATAAGGTAGATTACCATAAGCAGAATGATTATTCAAGCAGGGTGCTTTGGCTGGAAGAGGTGAAATAGCAAAAAGTGATTAGGGTTTAGCGAATAGTGCCATTCGGTATATTATTTTTTAGACGCGGATGACGCAGATAACGCGGATTTAAAAGGCTAGGCTATAGAAGTATTTTATTTAAAATCCGCGTCATCCGTGTCATCCGCGTCTAAAAGATTATTTATTATTTAACTCATAACCTTATAGAAACAAATTAATTCCCCCACCAATCCCAATAATTTCACATTTTTGCGTATGTTTGTACAAAAGTTCAATCCAGCAAATCTACATGGAATTATTAGTATATAAAGCCTCAGCCGGCTCAGGAAAGACATTCACCCTTGCTGTAGAGTATATCAAGCACCTGATACTGAATCCAAGGGCCTATCGGCAAATACTGGCCGTAACTTTTACCAATAAAGCTACGGCAGAAATGAAAGAACGTATTCTGCAACAACTTTACGGTATCTGGTTAAGTGATCCGGCATCAGAGCCCTACCTGAACCGCATCCGGGAAGATTTACGACAGAAAAACTTATCTGACTCTGACATCCGTCGGGCAGCAGGAACAGCATTGCAATACATGCTGCATGATTACAGCCGTTTTCGCGTAGAAACTATCGACTCCTTCTTCCAGTCCGTAATGCGCAATCTGGCACGGGAACTGGAACTGAGTCCGAACCTGAATATAGAACTGAACAACGCCGACGTACTGAGCGATGCCGTGGACAGCCTCATTGAAAAACTGACACCTTCCTCCCCTGTCCTGGCTTGGTTGCTGGATTATATCAACGAACGCATTGCCGATGACAAACGTTGGAATGTATCCGATGAGATCAAGCGATTCGGCTGGAACATCTTCGACGAAGGTTACATAGAACGCGGTGAAGGACTCCGGCAACAACTGAAAGAACCGGATATAATCAAACTGTACCGTAATGTGTTGCGGGAAATGGAGACCGAGGCTCTGGAACAAATGAAAAGCTTCTACGACCAGTTCATCGGAGAATTGGAATCACATGCACTCACCGCCGAAGACCTGAAAGGCGGAACGCGAGGCATAGGCAGTTATTTCTGTAAATTGCGTGACGGACGGCTATCAGACAAAGATGTGCTGAACGCCACTCTGAAGAATAGCTTGGATGACGCAAAGAATTGGGCCACCAAGACTTCGCCCCGAAAGAACGATATCATCCATCTGGCAGAAACAAGTCTGCTCCCTTTATTGCAGGATGCAGAAACATTCAGACCCCGCAACAACAAGACCGTAAACAGTTGCCGGTTATCACTGCAACACCTGAACAAATTGCAATTGCTTGCCCACATTGACGAAGAAGTACGGGAGCTGAACCGCGAACACAACCGTTTCCTGTTGTCAGACACCAATGCCTTGCTCCATAACCTGGTACGAGATGGAGACTCTTCATTCGTATTCGAGAAAATCGGTGCCAATATCCGGAACGTAATGATCGATGAATTCCAGGACACCAGCCGTATGCAATGGGATAACTTCAAAATCTTATTGCTTGAAGGTCTTTCACAAGGAGCCGACAGCTTGATTGTAGGTGACGTGAAACAATCCATTTACCGTTGGCGAAATGGAGACTGGGGAATATTGAATGCGCTGGGTACCAAAGAAACGCCTATTCCCTACCCTGTACGTGTAGAAACTTTAAAAACAAACCGTCGAAGCGAAACAAATATCATCCGTTTTAACAACAGTTTGTTTACGGCCGCAGTGGAGTACCTGAATATGCTCCATCTGAAAGAATTACAGGAAGATTGCCGCCCGTTGCAGCAAGCTTATGCCGACGTAGCACAGGAATCTCCACGAACCGAAGCCAAAGGATACATCAAGGCTACTTTCCTGGAACCGGACGAAGAACACGATTATACGGAACTGACCATCATCTCTTTAGGCGAAGAAGTACAGAGACTACTGGCTGCCGGTGTAAAACTAAACGATATCACCATCCTCGTTCGCAAGAATAAAAACATTCCTCCCATTGCCGATTATTTCGACAAAACAATGCATCTGCCTATTGTTTCAGACGAAGCTTTCCGACTGAATGCTTCACAAGCATTGTGCATGTTGATGGATGCTTTACGTTACCTTTCCAATCCTGATGATAAAGTAGCAAGAGCCTCATTAATTATAAATTACAAATTACAAATTACAAACGAAAACAAAGAAGGGCGAATGGAGAAGGAAGGAGCAAATGCGCCTGAAACGAAGTGGGATGATATACTAACTTCCCGACCGGAGGATGTATTGCCCGAAGCATTTGTCAACCGCATAGAGCCTCTTCGTCTAATGCCGCTATACGAATTACTGGAAGAACTGTTCAGTCTGTTTGAGATGAACCGGATCAAAGAACAGGATGCGTATCTCTTTTCTTTTTTCGATGCCGTAACGGAGTACCTGCAAAACAACTCATCGGATCTGGATGTGTTTATCCGCTATTGGGACGAAACCTTATGCAACAAAACAATCCCCAGCGGAGAAATGGATGGTATTCGTATCCTTTCCATTCACAAGTCAAAAGGATTGGAATTCCATACCGTCTTAATCCCCTTCTGCGACTGGAAGTTGGAGAATGAGACCAATAATCAATTAATATGGTGTTCACCTTCCGAATCACCTTTCAGCGCACTCGACATTGTTCCGGTCAATTATTCCTCTACCATGGCAGAATCAGTATACAGGCAAGAGTATCTTAACGAGCGTCTGCAACTTTGGGTGGATAACCTGAATCTGCTCTATGTAGCATTTACCCGTGCCGGAAAGAATCTCATCCTTTGGAGTAAAAAAGGCCAGAAAGGAACAATGTCCGAACTGCTTGCCAATGCACTGCCACATGTAGCCGCCCAGGAAGGTAATGAAAACTGGGACGAGGAAGAACCTTACGAAAGCGGAATACTCTGCCCATCGGAAGATAGCAAGCCGACGACGACCGCCAAAACCTCAGTCAACCGCCTTGCTCAAAAGCCTGACAAGCTCCCGGTACACATGGAGAGCATGAGGCATGAAATCGAATTCCGGCAATCAAACCGTTCAGCCGACTTCATTCAGGGAGTTGACGAAGATGAATCAGACAATCGCTTCATAAACCGGGGACGCTTACTGCATACTCTTTTTTCAGCCATTGAAACAGAAAAGGACATCGACAATGCCATCGACCAACTTATATTCGAAGGCATCATCGGCAAACCGGAAACAGAAGATGAAATCCGGGAACTGACCCGGCATGCCTTTTCCATCCCCCAAGTGCAGGATTGGTATTCGGGAGACTGGCAATTGTTCAACGAGTGCGACATCATCTGGCAAGAAAAAGGGGAACTCCGAACCCGCCGACCGGACCGCGTCATGATGCGCGACAACGAAATTGTTGTCGTGGACTTCAAATTCGGAAAACAGAATAAAAAATATAATAAGCAAGTGCAGGGATATATGCAACTGCTCACACGCATGGGATACCCGAAAGAAAACATAAAAGGATACCTGTGGTACGTAGAAGAAGATTTAATAGAAAAAGTATAAATAATCATGGTACGAGGAAAGCAAACTTGCAAAATCTTAAAAGACATCCGCCGGCAAATTGCCGAAGCAAATGATATCGAATATATCACTTCCGAATGTCAATACAAAGGGGATTGTACGGGTACATGTCCCAAATGCGAGGCAGAAGTGCAGTATCTGGAACAACAACTGGCACGTAAACACATGGCAGGAAAAGCGATTACCATACTTGGAGTATCCGCAGGATTGGCAACAATGATGCCACAACCTGCCTGTGCGGAGCCGATCCATTCCGAAGCTCCGCATGGTTACTATATAGTAACTCCGGAAATACAGGAGAAACCGGTAATAAGAGTCCTCCCGCCGGACTCTCTCGTACAGGAGGTTATTCCGCAAGATACTACCATATATGGTACAAATCAGTACGATGCACCGGATACAATGCCCGAATTTCCCGGGGGCATGATCGAACTGATGAAATTCATAAGCAAAAAATTAGATCTGAAACTACCCGTTTATCAAGGTAACGGAACCCAAGGACGAACCACAGTCAGATTTGTCATCGAAAAGGATGGGAGTATCACAAATGCCAGAATCCTCAGAGGCGTTGATCCGTATTTAGATAAAGAGGCTCTGCGCGTAGTCAGAGAATTCCCTAAATGGAAACCCGGTACGGTAGCGGGACAACCTGTACGTGTGGAATATACTGTCCCGGTCATGTTTCGATTGCAGTAGATATAAGGCAATTATAAATCAGAATAATCATGGTACGAGGAAAGCAAACATGCAAGATATTAAAAGACATTCGCCGGCAAATTGCCGAAGCAAATGATATCGAATATATCACTTCCGAATGTCAATACAAAGGAGATTGTACAGGCACATGTCCCAAATGTGAATCAGAAGTACGATATCTGGAACATCAACTGGAACGACGACGCATGGCGGGAAAAGCGATCACCCTATTAGGATTGTCCGCAGGGATTATCACAATGAATGCCTGCGCCAACTCACCAGGCCAGTCAGCAAAGAACACCTCAGAGATCAAACTTGAGTGTCAGAGCGTGCCGACGGATAAGGACTCACTCTTTTTAATCAAAGGTACAGTTACAGACAGTCTGACTCAAAAACCAATTGTCGGGGCCAATGTCTCTGAAAAAGAAACTACAAACGGTACTCTAACAGATGCGAATGGTGAGTTTACACTAAAAGTTTCCGGTAAATATCCGCTAATCATCCAATACGTTGGAATGGAAACACAGGAAATTGAAATAAATAAGAAGGGAGCAACTTACATTCAGGTTGCACTGCGTGAAAGCAATATGACAATGGGAGAATCAACAATAATATCCGGAGAAATACTGGAAGGAGATGTTGATTACGAAACAATAGAAACAACACTACCGGAATTTCCCGGAGGCACACAAGCTTTATTCAATTTCATACGTGAGAATCTGCAATATCCCAATAACGATACATGCGTGACAGGGCGCGTTGTAGCACAGTTCACTGTCAAAGAAGACGGCAGCATCGCAAATGCCCGAGTAATCCGTGGCATCCATCCTGATTTTGACAAGGAGGCTCTGCGGGTGATTAATATGATGCCCAAATGGAAACCTGGTACCAAACAAGGGGAAGTGGTTGACACAGAGTACACCGTGCCCATAATGTTCAGTGCAGAATAGTTATCAAAAACAAAAGATTAAGATGCAAACTTTTCTTCAATTAGTTGCCCAAGACTTACACCAAAAGATAGGAAACGATCTTTCACGGGTCGCCATTGTTTTTCCGAACAAACGTGCCAGCCTTTTCTTCAACGAGCATTTGGCGGCACAAGGTGACCGCCCTTTATGGTCTCCCGCTTACGTCAGCATCAGTGAACTGTTCCGACAGCTTTCTCCATGGAAGTTGGGTGACCCCATCCGCTTGGTTTGTGAGCTCTATAAAGTATTTCGTGAAGAAACCCATAGTGAAGAAACACTTGATGATTTCTATTTCTGGGGAGAACTTCTTATCAGCGATTTCGATGATGTCGATAAAAATCTTGTTGATGCCGACCGTCTATTCTCTAATCTGCAGGACCTGAAAAATATCATGGATGATTACGACTTCCTTGACTCCGAACAGGAAGAAGCCATCCGTCAGTTCTTTCAAAACTTCTCCATCGAGCGACGCACGCAACTGAAAGAGAAGTTCATCTCCTTGTGGGATAAATTAGGCGATATTTATCACGGCTACCGCGACAATCTCGCAGAACTCGGCATTGCTTATGAGGGTATGATGTATCGCTACGTCATGGAAGAACTGCAACCGGAAAAACTGAAATATGACCGGTATGTTTTCGTTGGTTTCAATGTATTGAATAAAGTGGAAACCCGTTTTTTTGAGCGTCTGCGTGATGCCGGCAGAGCATTGTTCTATTGGGATTATGACTTGTTTTACACCCGTCTGCCTCGTGAAAAGACTCCGCCTTACACACATGAAGCCGGCGAATTCATTCTCCGCAACCTGAAAATCTTCCCCAACGAACTACCCGAAACCGCATTCGATGTATTAAGACATCCTAAAAATGTACGTTTCATCTCCGCCCCTACCGAAAATGCACAGGCACGCTATTTGCCGGAATGGGTACACTCCGTAATGAAAAATGATCCATCAGGTACACCAACCCAGGAAAAAGAGAATGCTGTGGTACTTTGTAATGAATCTCTTTTATTACCCGTACTCCACTCCATACCATCAGAAGTAAAGAATGTCAATATCACGATGGGATTTCCGCTGGCACAGACCCCTGTATACAGTTTCATCAGCGCACTCATAGAACTGCAAACCAATGGCTATCGCAGAGATACAGGACGTTATTCATACGAAGCCGTCCAGGCTGTATTGAAACATCCCTATACACGCCAATTGTCCCCCTCCGCAGAAAAACTGGAGAAACAGCTGACGAAAGACAATCGCTTCTACCCTCTGCCTTCCGAATTAAAGCAAGATGAATTTCTGGAACAGGTATTCACTCCGCAGACCGGCATTTCAGCCCTCTGCCAATATCTGACGGATACACTTCGCGAAGTCTCCATCCTCTACCGGCAAGAACAGGAAACAGATGATATTTTCAATCAGCTTTACCGGGAGTCCTTATTCAAGAGCTATACCCTCATCAACCGTCTGCTCAGTCTTATTGACAGTGGCGAACTAAATCTGCAAACTGACACTTTGAAACGTCTTCTTTGCCGTTTGCTTGCAACCTCAAATATTCCGTTCCACGGTGAACCTGCCATCGGTATGCAAGTAATGGGAGTGCTGGAAACACGTAACCTCGATTTCCGAAACCTCATCATGCTCTCCCTCAACGAAGGTCAGTTGCCCAAAGCCGGTGGAGAATCATCCTTCATCCCTTACAATCTGCGGAAAGCTTTCGGCATGACCACCATCGAACATAAGAATGCGGTCTATGCATACTACTTTTACCGACTGATACAACGCGCTGAAAATATCACCTTATTATATAATACATCTTCTGATGGACTGAACCGTGGAGAAATGTCCCGTTTCATGCTGCAATTTCTTGTTGAATCACCGCACGATATTTCACGCGAATACCTGGAAGCCGGACAATCTCCTCAAAGCGGCAGAGAAATCCGTATAGAGAAAACACCGGAAATCATTGCGAGAATGTATGAGAAATACAATCTCGTCCGCCATCCCAAAGCACTGTTCTCTCCTTCCGCACTCAATGCTTATCTGGATTGCCGTTTGAAATTCTACTATCGTTATGTGGCCGGATTAAAAGCTCCCGATGAAGTGAGTGCTGAAATAGACTCTGCACTGTTCGGTACTATCTTCCACCGTTCAGCCGAATTGGCATATAAGGATCTGACTGCAAATGGAAAAGAAATACGAAAAGAAGACCTGGAGCAACTGTTATGCAATGACGTGAAGCTACAGAATTATGTAGATACAGCTTTCAAAGAAGAGTTCTTCCACGTTCTCCCCACAGAAAGGCCTGAATATAATGGTACGCAACTTATCAATGCCAAAGTGATTGCATCCTATCTCCGCCAATTGTTGCGCAACGACCTGCAATATGCTCCTTTCACCATGGAAGGTATGGAAGAACCTGTAAACGAGATCATGGAAATAGAAACTCCGCAAGGAAAACTGGCACTGAATATCGGTGGTACCATCGACCGTATGGACAGTAAGGGCGATACCTTGCGTATTGTAGACTATAAAACCGGGGGTAGCCCCAAAACTCCCGAGAATATAGAGCAACTGTTCACTCCTGCCGACGGACGTCCGAATTATATTTTCCAGACTTTCCTGTACGCTTCCATCATGTGCCGCAAACAATCGTTGAAGGTTGCCCCTTCCTTGCTCTACATTCACCGTGCAGCATCAGAAACTTATTCTCCTGTAATTGAAATGGGGGAAGCCCGCCAACCAAAAATACCGGTCAACAACTTCGCTTTTTATGAAGATGAGTTTCGCGAACGCCTGCAAAACCTATTACAAGAAATATACAATCCGGAAGAACCCTTCACACAAACTGAAGATAAAAGGAAATGTGAGTTCTGTGATTTCAGAGACCTGTGCAGGCGCTAATAAAAAAACAGACCGTCCGTTCACCTGGAACAGACGGTCTGTTTTGTTTTTCTTTATTGTATCATTTATTTTTTCAACGGAACTGAAAAACTGAATATAGAACCTTCACCCTTCTTCGAAGTAAACCACAACTTACCACCATTCTTCACCACAAAGTCCTGGCACAACAACAATCCCAAGCCGGAACCTTCTTCGTTGTTAGTACCGAATGTACTGAAGTGAGTATCTGTATGCAGCAATTTCTTTTGTCCTTCTTCATCAATACCGCAACCGTGGTCTTGCACGCTGACTACTGCCATGCCATCCTTCGCTTCCAGCTTCACCAGCACCTCAGAGTTTTCGTTACTGAACTTAATAGCATTGCTTATCAGATTGCGTACTACGGTCTTCAGCATATCGATGTCGGCAGATACAGCTAACTTCTCCGGTTTCTCTTCACGGATTGTAATCTTCTTCATACCGGCTACCATATTGAAAATGTCAATCACTCCATCTACAACCTCCACTACATCAATGTCCTGATATACTACATTCAACTTACCAATCTGGCTCTTGGTCCACTTCAGCAAGTTATCCAGCAAAGAGAACACATCTTCTGTCGTCTGGTTTGCCATTGTCAGCAGTTCATACATCTCATCACCGATTTTCTCGGACGGCAGATTCAATATCAACATATTCAGCACCATCTTGATAGAGCCCATAGGAGAACGTAAATCATGAGCAATCACCGAATAAAGTTTGTCACGTCCGGCAATGGTACGTTGCAGTTCTTCGGTCTTATTCAAAATAATACGTTTGGCAGCTACCAACGAAATCTGGTGGGTTACACGGATAATCAGCTCTTCCTTGTTAAAAGGTTTGGAGATAAAGTCATTTGCTCCCACCTGGAAACCTTTTACAATATCCGTCGTGCTGTTTAGTGCAGTCAGGAAGATGATAGGAATATCTGCGGTTTTGGGATTTGCTTTCAAATGTTGTGCCACCTCAAAACCACTCATATCCGGCATCATCACGTCCAGCAACACCAAATCCGGGTTTTCCTTATCTACCTGCTCTAATGCTTGCCGACCGTTACTTGCCGTAGCGATTGCAAATTTTTCATTTGTCAAGAGTACCTTCAACAATAATACGTTGGACATCACATCGTCGACGATGAGAATTTTGTACTCAGAAGGATTAATTTCCATATTCATCTTATACAATATTGTTTTCCCGTTTATCTATATAATCTATTTACGATATTCCTTAAAATATTCCACAATCCGCTTCAAACCGTCTTCCAGTTCAATGGCAGGCTTCCAGTTCAACTTCTCTTTTGCCAGCGTGATATCCGGCTGACGTTGTTTAGGATCATCATGCGGAAGTGGTTTGAACACCAACTTCGACTTCGATCCTGTCAACTGAATCACTTTTTCCGCTAACTCGAGGATGGAAAATTCATTCGGATTTCCAAGGTTCACCGGACCTATAAATTCATCCTCCGTGTTCATCATTCTCACCATTCCCTCTATGAGGTCATCGATATATTGAAAGCTTCGCGTCTGATCTCCTGTTCCATAGATAGTTATATCATGATCCTGCAATGCCTGAACCACAAAATTGGAAACCACTCTTCCATCATTCGGCAGCATTCGTGGGCCATACGTGTTAAAGATACGAATAATTTTAATACGAATGTTGTTTTGCCGGTGATAATCCATAAACAAAGTTTCAGAACAACGCTTCCCTTCATCATAACAAGAACGGATGCCTATTGGATTTACGTTTCCCCAATAACTTTCTACTTGAGGATGCACTACCGGATCACCATATATTTCACTGGTAGAAGCTTGTAGAATCTTGGCATTCGTCTTCTTTGCCAATCCCAGCATATTAATGGCTCCCAATACAGAAGTCTTTATCGTTTTGATCGCATCATATTGGTAATGTATCGGTGATGCCGGACAAGCTAAATTGTATATTTCATCAAGAGTTTCGGTATGATAGGGAAATTCCACATCGTGATGCACAAACTCAAAAAGAGGATTGCTTTTCAGATGCTCGATATTTGCTTCCGCGCCGGTAAATAGATTGTCAAGACATATCACATGATGTCCTTCATTTATCAACCGTGTGCATAAGTGCGACCCTATAAAACCAGCACCACCGCTAACCAATATATTTTTCATGTAAGTTTTTTATAATGTCCGAAGGCTTATGAAACCTGTTCGTTTGTTTATGATGGCAAAAGTAGGAGATTTGGTTAACTTATGCAAGTTTGTAACAAGATATTTCACTTGTTAATGATAACAAAAGAACATAATAGAAACAAAAATGCCCCAAACGGGCATTTTATTCTTCGGGAACCGGCGTTTCAACCGGATTTGGAATACTAAAACTTTTGTCCGAGAACAAATCCGCCAAGCCGGAAATCTGCTTCAAACGAAGAAGTTCATCACGATCCATGCCTATATTTTTCATAATCCATTGGTCGGACATACCCGCTTTATCCAGTTCGGCCACGATGTGGCACATCAGTTCGATATTGTGCGAACCTCGTGCACGGTTATGCCGGATGGTAGATGCCATTCGATTAGATAATTCTTTATCAATCACCACTACAGGTAACAAACCGTTTTCCCGCTGATAAATTCGCTTGGAGCTTCTCAATACACTATAACGATGATACCCGTCTACCAGTATATAACGGTCGGTTTCGTTATCATAATAACATACGCAAGGCATCGTAAAACCATCCTCCCAAATAGAAAGTTCCAGTAATTTCATTTCAGGTGGTGCCACTATGTTGGGATTATAATCATTCGCCACTATTTTCTCCAACGGCACAGCTTTTACAGCATATACCGGACTTTGATCTACACTCATAACATCATATTTTTGAATTGTTCCATTATTTTATCTCGTTTGTATGCTTCCTCCTTATTTAAGGCAAAACCCATATATTTGCAGGCATGATCATTCTTCAGAATACATACACACATTCTCTTATACGTGGGGATCTCACGAAACTCAGAAATGTCTATGTCATCCAGATAATCCATTTTAACGGGCTTTTTATTCGTTTTATAATTGGTCGTATTCACCACTTCCAATGACACACCGGCTTTTCTTAGTTTCTCAATGGTCTCCTCTGCAAGACACCCGCCTTTCGTACGCCAGAATTCAATACTGACAGTCAGTTTCTTCAAATAATTGCGTCGGGTAGTTTCGGGCAAAGTAGAAAGCAGGAATTGCATGAATTCTTTCCAGGTATATCCCTTCGGCAAACGGACGGTTTGCCAGCCCATAGCATGGGTTCCGCCATAAATTCCGGTAAAGTTCACCCCATTAACACGGCCTACCATCTTGCCCCATGTACTTGGATCAATCACTTTATAAAGGCGAAGACTTTCCTGAGCTTCACAAAGGAAGGGGCTTGCTACACGCTGGCGCTCAATGTTTACACCTGCTTTATAATATAAATCATATAAATGATTATAGTCCCAGCCAAACCTTCCATTGGCTACCCAGATATCTGTCGTTTTCCAGTCGAAAACAGGATAAGCATTGAATATATCATTTCCAATTTTAGAAGTCCATCGGTAATTATGATACATCTGATATTTCCGGGCAAGGTGAATACTGCGCCAGCGATTGAAACTTTCCTGCGTACGAATACCTATGAGAAAGCAGGACCGAACCACATCTTTCCTTGCATGCAACCATTTGGCAAAATGCATCTGAAATTCATAATCCCACATTGCATCCGTATAAAAAGGGAAGTTCTCTACGGTCATGCTGCCTTCCGGTATGTTCCGCACCCATATATCACGCATTTCCGGATCCCAAGGACGCCAATAATTCTGATACATAGACGTACAGGTGGTTACTTTAAAAGGTACGCACACGCGATATACCTCCAGAATATCCTTATTAGCTTCCAGAATACGGTCCACGTAATCGATAGTCATGCTATACTGAATTTCATAATCCATGTGGTAAACAGAAAGTTTACGCTTCAGATTATTGCGACGGATGTAATCAATGCATAAATTCAATAACACACCACTATCTTTCCCTCCCGAAAAGGATACACAGATATTATCAAATTCTTTAAATATAATGTGTAACCGTTCTTGTGCTAATTCATATACATTCTTCTGAACCTCCCCCATTCTATTTCTCCTTATTCATTTTTACATAGCGTTTCCATTCTTTCTCCACAGAAAAGCCTAATTCCTGGAATATTTTTTGATGCTCAATAAATGTAACCGAGCTCAACTGCTTATCTTCATCCGTGCTGTCTATAACTTTCTCCAAAAGAGCTTTTAATACTTCTGCATTATTCTCCTTTATATAATAGTTATTAATAATTGCTTCCGATTTCTTATGTTCCAGTGGTATAAAGCCAACTATTTCTTTTCCTTCCACCGCAACAAACCATATAAAGTTTTCTGAAGTGCGAAAAGGATAATTATAGTTCTGTTTCAATACTACAGGATTCATAACCAATGGAGCGACCAGTTGATACAACCGTTTCTCCGTGCCTTTTAATTCAACTATTTGTGTCATTATCGATTTGTTATTTATTATGGTTTGAGTTTACATTCCCACATAAAATAGTGCAGACAAAATTAAATAAAAAAAGAATAGAGACAATAAAGAATGGAGAAAATTAATAAAATTATATTTATTAAACATATGAATCTTAAACTACAGTATATTTCTATAAAATTGCTTATTGAGTTAGCCGGTAAAATCGTTGCCACAACCTAACGCATTGCCCGGCGATACCGTGGTTCACATCTGTGCCGCTTCGCTCCGTATCAATTATATGAAAATAGAAAATTTCATTTTCAACCGATTACCCAAAAGAGTAAATAGAAGTAATGTATTTTCATAACATTAGCATGGAAATATTCAGCTCTGTTTTTGATATAAAACCATTTATAGACAAATCCTGAATGGAAGAATTAAGGAAAGCATTATTTACTGATATTCAACATATTAAGCAAGAGAAAAAACATCATATTGGTGTCATTTTGGTGTCAGTGTCACCTATACACGCATTTGGAAGCAAAAAACAGAAAAAGGAAGTATCGATATGTTTATATTTAAGATAAAAAGAGAACAAGCTCAATTTACGGCAAAAAATTCCGCACAGACGGTACATGTATACATATTTCACAATCTAAGTATCTACTCTTGCAGTGCAGAAGAAAGAGAATGGAAGAACATGCTAAAAGACATAAAAAAGTATAAACACAAAATACAAATTAAAAATAATACACTATTAATCAACAAGTTGCCAATAAATTCAAGCCACACACTCTCCAAAATACGTGTATAGGTGACACTGACACCAAAAATGACACCTATTCACTCGCCAGAACCTTGCCGATCAGGATTGATTTAGTAAATATATTTCCAATATTATATCAATAGTATTAGAAGAAGCAATGTTCTGTCCTGAAAGAAGCAATGTTCTATTCAAAAGCATTGCTTTATATGCGACATAACATTGCTTCATATTCTATCTCATGAAATCAACTTTAGAGCCTATTTATCAAACAGCCCAGTTGCGCAATACAACATCCTATAACGGAGCTCACGCTCTCCAACATGGTTAACAGAAGTTGTAATCGATACAATTTTGGATAAAATTCATAAAAATATCATTGTTTTGATTATTTCCTGTAGAAAATACTACCTGCACTCAAAACTTTCCTATGCAACTGTTGTTGTTATGATCCCAACAGGACGTACGCAACCAAAATTAGTATTGGGAAATTTTATAAACAATTATTTTTATAAGACATGAAAATTAAACAGTTATTATTAGCAGGAGTCGTAAGTATAGCATTATTCTCTTGCAGTGACAAAGACGATGTTTCTGTTTCACAGGACGAAATAAAATCCATTTCAGTATCATTAGGCGGGATCAAGACAAGAGCTTCTTCTCCAACAGATATCATCACATCGGATATTAAGAATGTGAACAGTGTATTAATCAATCTGACTGACGTAAATGGAAAAATCATAACTTCCAAAGCCGTCACCAAAGATGAAGTGCTTAACTCCGACTGGAATAAATTGACCGATCCAGCAAAAGGATTGAAGTTCATAAACATTCCCGAATCCGTTTCTAAAGTGTATATTTATGGAAATCCTGGGAATGCCGTAACTAACAATATAGTTAATACCAAGTTAGCCAATCAACAGGGTAGCGAAGTGCTTTACTATGGTATGGACGATGATCTGAAACCTATCGTAAATGAACCGATAGATCCGACTCCGACAGCAGGTAAGACTTATACGGCACAAGTGACCATAGCCCCTATTGTAGCCCGACTGCAAATTACCAAGATTTCATTCAAGAATTCAGGTAACTTCGATTTTACGCGAACCATTGACGGAACAGATAAGAAAGCAACAGTTAGTTGGACAGGATTCTCAGGAAATGTAAAAGGCTTCTATATGAATAACTTCTATAACACTTACAAAAATCCGGGAACAATGGACAACCTGCTTCTGAACTCAACTTTCGAAGGACATATCCATGATGGTATGTGGACTTTTGACACGACTCCGATAATAGACGCAGCTCCGTTTGCCAGCTACATTATATATAATGAAGACGGAACCTACGGTAACCTGCCACTGGATTTAGCCGGCAAATGTTATGCTTTCAATTTCTTCCCGGGCACAGCCATACCGCAATTGCATTTAGATCTTTCTGATTTGAACATTACCGGCCTGAAGTCATCCGATACGGAAGTATTTAACCCGGACTTAGCAAATGGCGCACGCTTTGCCAACCTGGTGAAGTATTATAAAGAAGTAAACACTGAACTGACAGCAGCCGACTTCAAACCCGGTACCCTTTATAATATGGAGATAGAGTTAGTTCCGATGCTCGACAATGACTTAGGAAATGTACAATACAACGTACTGGTACACGTCACAGTCGCTCCGTGGAATGAAGAAACAATCACTCCGGGATTTGATCTGGAACAATAAGTTTCAGACTCAACAAACCCTGAAATATGAAAAAGGCAATAATTCTATACATCCTGCTACTGGTAACAGTGACAGGGTGTATAAAAGAAAACCTTGATGATTGTGAGACAACTTTGTACTTCAGCTACCTGGGTGATGGAACAAAGGAAATCTTTCCTCAGAAAATAGAAAAGGTAGATATGTATATATACAATCAGAACAATGTATTTGTACAAAAAACAGTTCTCAACCGGAAAGAGCTCAACCGCCAACGCGGCACTACCTTGAACTTGCCAAGCGGTCAATATCACATTATATGCTGGGGAAACTCCCTCAACGACACACGGATAAACGAAGGTTCATCCTTGCAAAACAACCTTGTCGGAGCCCCGCATTATTTTACGAAAGAGTTGATATCGACCAATGACAGCCTGTATTTTGGAGAAAGAGAGATTACAATTGTCAATGAAAGCTATAAGGTTGACACCGTTTATTTCAGCAGTGCGCATATAAAAATGCAAATAGAGCTGGAAGGACTGGATGTTGGCAGTACACGTGCAGCCACTTCCCCCGTCAGTATAGAAATGGGGAAATTAAGTTCAACAGTGGACTTCACCAAAACGTTTTCAAACGAACGCGTCTCTTATTTCCCGTTGGTAACTTTTGACTCCAACGTACAAAAGTTTGGTTCAAAATTCAACGTATTACGATTTAATGATGATAATGAAGTATATCTGCGATTGCGCGACCTTCAGAGCAATGAAGAATTATACACCATGCAATTAAAGGACTTCATGAAAGATAATAATATTACTGTAAATGGCATCAATGAAGCTGCGGTAGGCATCCGCATCTATTTCAATGGAACCGCCATCACAGTAAAACCCTGGGACGAGGAAGTGATCAGACCGGGGATATAACCCCCAATGTATATGAAGCTAAAATTAAAATACCGGTTCTGTTTGCAGTTGTTTGCCATGGCGCTGCTACTGTACTCTTGCAGTGAAAACGAGACGCCGATATCCGATACAACCGATAATCAGGCCCGGCTAAACTTTCTGATCAAAACGGCTCCTACAAACAAAGCTTTGATTCATGGAGACGATGGCAGCTTTTCCAGTCTGGCACTCTATATTTTCAATAAAGCAGACCAGCACTGTGAATATTCGGAACTGATTCCGGAATTCACCCCGCAGAGACTGGAAGAGTTTTCACGCTCTGTCAATGTGTCGCCACAGACAAAAGTAATTTATGCGATTGCTAATTATAACGATCCTGATAAGACCTTTTCTGTTCCGGTGTCTCCCGACCTTACATTGCAGCAATTGGAAAGCCTGACGGTATCCGGCAACGCTTTTACTGACAGCAATATCCTGATGGTCGGAAAAAAGGAAGTTGCAATCAATAGTGAATATGTAGTAGCGGAAGTTCCTATGGAACGCCTGGTAGCACGGCTGGACATCTATATGTTCAAGAATCAGGGATTGGAGAGTTCGAGTGTAGTTGTCAACTCCATAGAATTTGTCAATCAGATACTTAATACAAATAGTAGTCCGGAGGTAACATCAATGCCGACGCCCATTAGCAAGAAGAATGTTTCGGAGGTATTTCTTGGAGGAACAACTCTGCAACTTATGCCGTCTGATTTATCTGAAATAGTACCGGAGAATGCACATGCTTCATTCTATACATATCGAAATATAGTTCCTGACGCTACACCTGACGCTAACACTCCCTATATCCGCATAAAGGCGCTGTTCAACGGGATCAGTTATACGTACAGGGGATATCTTACCGATCAGGGGCAGACAACCCATAAGTACAGTCTGCTGCATAATACAGTTTACCGCGTCATGGCTATGCTCGACCATCCGGACAACCAGTTAATAATAAAAACGACTCCCTATCCATGGGAGCTTACCTCGTCTGAAATCGGACAAGAGATCACGGAGGACGACTATCAGCTTCAACCGTACAATGGAGATGACGCCGGTGCCACTACAGGCATCGTGCAATTTCCCTACATAGCGAACGGAGAAGCCCATAATGAGACTTCCTACGCCAACTACAGTTTTAGTCTGACAGCCCCTGCGGGTGCCATCTGGACCGCTACTCTGACCAATGGACTTGACTTTACGTTTGGCATGAACGACGGTCTCAACGTTTCCAAAGGGATAGCCCGTGATGAAGCATATACGATACAGGTAGGAGCCACCAAACGCTGGAGTGGGAATCCTAAGAGCACTTACTTCTACATAACCGCAGGAGGCGTGAAACTCAAGATCAATCCGAAGCAAAGCAATGGCAACCGCCAGTTTCCGGGCGACAACGACACGGATATTTTAATCCGCCAAACCGAATATAAATAAGATGAATTATGAAACGAAATAAACTATATATCCTCCCGCTGATACTCTCATTATTCTGGGGACTCACCTCTTGCGAGGATGATTCCTCCATCGAATCAGCAGGAACAGGATCGGTAAGCGGAATTACCCTGAAACTGTCTATGCCCAGCTCCGTGGCTTCGCGTGCCGTAGAAGAGCCGGGCGAAGAAGCACTCAATGAAAATACGATAAAATCATTAGATGTTTTCGTTTACCGTGAAGGAGCAGACGAATGCCTGTTCTACCAGCATTTTGCGTTCTCTCCCGAACTGACCGGAACCGGGGAACATACAGCTACCCTGGATGCCGCACAGGAGAAATTCGATCAGAACATCAACCATACCATTTATGTAGTAGCCAACCATACGGCAACCATTCCGGCTGCGGGATTATCTCTTCCGGAACTGAAGGCGCTCACCGCCCCTACTCTGGATGCAGATAAAAAACAAGATGCATTCTTAATGGACGGAAAGCATACAATGGTGCTGAATGACGGAATCATCGTCAACAAAGAGATTCCCGTTGTTCTTAAACGCGCGGCCGCCAAGATCAGAATAAGCCTGAATTATGTAAACGATTTCACCCCCATAGACAATAATATACCTTCAAAAAAAATGGTCAACTATGCCGCCAGTGGCTCATCCATTGCAGACGGTAGTGTAAATACCCCCACTCTGCAAAGCATGAACTCATTTACGGAACAAAATACAGGTGCAGGCAATAGCAATCAATTCATCCTCTATTCGTATGCCAATGATTGGACCAAAGATACGAACAGGGAAAGTTATGTACTCATCAATGTCCCTGTAAAGGACGCTGATGGTAACACTACTACTCAGAACTATTACAAAATACCGGTAAACTACCGGCTATCGGACGGAAGCACGGGCCAGACTGAAAATCTCTATAAACTGGAACGTAACCGCCTGTATGATATCCGCGTGAACATAGACAAGAAAGGTGATACTGACCCGCATTCCGCAGTTCCGCTGAATGCCGGATACACCATACAGGATTGGAGCACCCACGAAGTACTTGTTTCCGTAGAAGGAATCAACTTCATCTATGTAAAAGATACCAAGATTTCGATGCCCAACAGTACACAGTTCACCACTACCTTCCAGTCATCCACACCGGATGTAGAAATACAGAAGATTACTGTAAATGGTGTATCGGTTTCCAACGGTGGAAAAGAGATAACCATCACCGCTACCCCGAATGTAAAGTCCGGCAACATAACCATAACGAGTCCTCTTCCTGAAAACTTCCTAGCCAAAGATATCACCTTTCAGGTAGTCAATGGTGCCGGACTTACACAACCTGTCACTGTCTCCCAATATCCGGCCCTCTACATCGGTTCTGACATTTCAGCCGATGTCCCCGGAGGAAGCCAAGGGCAAAATAATACGAAGATGTATATAATGAATTCCTTCGTCGCCGACTTCTCTACTCTTCCCAATCCGGACGAGTTTGACGAAGACTTCGGCAGCGGATATTCCCATTATGCAGCCAATCCCGCATTAGGCGCATCTTACGCTTCGTACATACGTGACAATGCCGTACTCGGTTATCCGCTGACAGATAGCGAACACGCAGCCATAGATACGGAAGAAAACAACCGGAGAATCTCTCCGCACTTCATGCTTGCCTCACAACATGGTACGACAACGGCGGATACATACACCGCATCCAGAATCAAATGCCGGGATTATGTAGAGCGGGATGCCACTACCGGAGAAACCTATTCCGACTGGCGTATGCCCACGCAAGCGGAAATCTACCTGATAGATGTCCTACAAAACATCCGGATATGCGAAGTAAAAGGCATCCTTGAAGGAAATTATTATTGGAGTTCAAATGCTTCCGGTGCTGTTAACTTCATGGACCCTCGCGTTGGAGAAGGTGGTAAATTTAGTCCGCTGAATGCATCCGTCCGATGCGTCCGCGACATCCGGTAAACAGTATTGATGGATTAAAATTAGAAAAGTATGAAACGATTAACCTACCTTATAACACTCCTCGGTCTTCTTCTGGCTTCGTGTACAGATGAAGCTACTCTCGGCACTCCCTCGACTGGAAATGACGATAAGACCGCCTTTCAGTTCTCGGTAAACATGCCTGAATATACACCGGCACTCACCCGTGCCGCCACGGATGAGAATGCTGTTAACGACCTGTGGTTGATGACCTTCGATACCAACGGACTATTCATAGGGCGGGCTCATGCCTCGCTCCTAAGCAGTAACAGTAATGGTACCGGGACATTCCAGGCAAATATACCCGATGACGCAAGAATCATCCACCTCATTGCCAATTATTCCCAATGGGATAGTTTTGACGAACGTGCCGCCATGCAGAAAGATGAAAGGGAGATTATACCTTCATTGAACAGCAGCAATTTAGTATTCTGGGGAAGACAAACAATCTCTTCCGCCAATGACACTCCCAATGTCACACTTTACCGCAACCTGGCCAAAGTGACTGTAGAAACCGAAGCTACGAATTTCGAAGTAACAGGATATGCGCTCTGTAACTATGCAAGTAATGGAACGGTGGCTCCATTCAACCCGAATGCCCCCGCTACCCCGTTCACCTTGATAGACGACACGCCGACCTTGCCTCGCAGTCCCGTCTCCAAAATCGATCAGACAGAAACAGACTGTAACATGGACGCCAAATATATGTTCGAGAATGAGAACTATTCCAACGATCAGACCTATATCATCATTAAGGGAAAACTGACAGGAAAGACCGAAGAACTTTATTACAAGATACAGCTTCTTGATACGGACAAGAAGCCCTACCCCGTCATGAGGAATTACCACTACAAGATTGTGATAAAATCCTTCAGCGAGAGTGCAAACGGAAGTACTGAATTTGCCGATGCTAAAACTTCAGAACCTTCCAATAATATCTATGCCGAGATATTCAAGGAATCTCCTTCTATCTCCGACAATAACAATAATGTGCTGACAGTAAGCAGACTGCACTTCCTGTTCACCCAGGCAGGCACCTTGAAGGTATCAGCCCAATATACGGCCAACGGCGTGACTGATAACTCTAAAATCAGCGTATCCATAGCCGAAGATCAGGGAAACATACTTCATAATCTCTCTTATGACGGAAATGGGAATATTTCTGCCGATGTATCCCGCATCATTACAGGACAATATGAGGCTACAATTACCGTTAAGGCAGGTGTACTTTCACGTACCATCACGGTCATATCCAGTGCGTTATATCTGTTCGATCCCGCCGGCTTATCACCCGAAATATACACTGCCCGTGACCAGGACGTAGCACTGAGCTTCACTATTCCATCGGCAATACCCTACTATTTGTATCCGTTGAAGTGTACCATTACCACAGGCAACCTCTATCCGGTAGAGCCTAACAAAAACCTGCAACTGGAGTACACTAACGGAGGGTATCAGTATGTCTATTGGGCCACCGGTCCCGGAACCAAAGTATTGAACTTCCGTACCAGTCTTGAAAACAGCGATGAAACCGTTCTGATAGCCAATGAAATCTTCCAGACCAAGAGCGTGGAAGTAAAATCGCGCCACTTTACCAATGTTTCCGTCAACGGAGACAATACGGTAAATTACGGTGTGAACAATACAGCCAGCTTTATGTTTACCATTCCATCATACCCGGATTATCCGCCCACATACCCGTTAACGGTGTTTATTGCAACCCAAAACCTGCAAACCACCCAAAGCGGTTGGACAGCAGTTGCAGGTGGTTATCAACGGACTTACGCTTCGCAGCCTTCAGGAGGACAAACCGTCACGTTTACCTCCAAAAAAGCTTTAAGCAGTGAAAAGCTGATAATATCCGCTCCCGGATTTAGTCCTACGACCATTGGCTTTGAGAATATTCTGGCGCAGTCAATAACGGTGGGTAATACGATAAAGGTTTATCAGAATAACGGCTTGCTCAATATCCCCCGCTATACGGTAACCTCATCAGATACCGGCATTGCATCTGGTTTTACCACCAGCCGCACCAGCACTTATTCAACGACCATATACGCCGGAGCCAAATTGAATGATGTGGTTACTTTCACTCTGAGGAATTATAACTATTCCGCCACATATAAAGTGGAAGAGTTACTGCAAAATCCGGCTATTGTTTTACGATAATATAATGTAATGAAAATATGAAAACGATTAAATTCCTTTTATTGGCAGCCCTGATGCTCACATACACCATCAGTACGTACGGACAGGACAAAAGCCACTACATGCCTAAATTTGCAATAAAGACCAATGCATTGTATTGGGCTACCACTACGGCTAACCTTGGATTTGAGGTCGGACTCTCCAAGAAGCTGACCCTCGATGTATCCGGTAACTACAATCCCTGGAAATTCTCGGATCACAAACAAATCAAGCACTGGCTGGTACAGCCTGAACTTCGTTACTGGCTGTGCGAGCGCTTCTACGGACATTTCTTCGGCCTGCACGCCCATTATGCAGAAGCGAATGTAAGCAACCTGAATATATTAGGTTTGGGACACGAACGCTATCAGGGCAATATCTATGGAGCCGGCATTTCTTATGGATATCAATGGATATTGAACAAGCACTGGAGCATGGAAGCGGAAATCGGTGTAGGCTACGCCCGCATAGACTACGATAAGTACAACTGCGGCAAGTGCGGCAGCAAACTCGACAGCGGACACAAAAACTACATTGGTCCTACCAAGGTAGCATTAAACATCATATACGTCATAAAATAATATAGTCATGAAAAAAATACTGATATACTCTGTTTTGTGCCTCATAGCCGCACTTCCGGTCAGCGCGCAAAAATTCTATAAAGATGCCATCAACATCACCAATGCCTCCCTATGGCAACAGGGAGAGTCGCTCTACATAAATATGCAGATGGATATGCGGAACCTGAAAGTCAGCAATGACCGCACCCTGACGCTAACTCCCGTACTAACAGGCCCGGACAATAATGTCGTATTGCCAGAAATCGTTATCAACGGACGCAGAAGGCAAAAGGCCTATCTCCGCGCCATGGCTTTGGATAAGGCAACCAATATAGAGATTCCTTACAATACTCAGGAAGTTCTGAACTACACACAAGTCATCCCTTACGAACCATGGATGGAAAATGCTTATCTGAATCTGGAAGAAGATTTATGCGGATGCGGAGGACACCAGGAGGTACTGACACAGGAAATGATTATGAACGGAGTTTCTACGGAGACCAAACGTCTAGCTGCACTGCAACCTGTCCCCTCTTACATTCAGCCGAAAGCAGAAGTAGTAAAAGCACGTAGCGAACAATATGAAGCTTATCTCGATTTCCCCGTAGGCAAGTCCGTTATTCTACCGGATTTCATGAACAATCAGACAGAGTTGCGGAATATCCGGGAGATGTTCAATAAGGTACAGAATGACAAGAAGTTGACCATTACCGGTGTTTACATTGAAGGATTTGCTTCCCCCGAAGGACCGCTTAAACTCAATGAACAACTCTCTAAGAGCCGTGCCGAAGCGTTAAAGAAATATCTGTCCGTACACGAACAGATTCCTGCCAATCTCTACAATGTCTCCTTTGGCGGTGAAAATTGGGAAGGACTGGTAAAAGCTCTGGAAGCCTCTAACACGAAAGAGAAAACCGAATTCCTCAATATCATCCGAAACACCAGCGATATAGCCCGCCGGAAAGAGGAAATAAAACGTGTAGGTGGTGGCGCTCCCTATCGTACAATGCTGAAGGAATTATACCCTGCACTCCGTAAAGTGAATTGCCGCATAGACTATACGATTGCCAATTTCAAAGTAGACGAAGGAAAAGAGATTATCAAGACACAGCCCCAATATCTCAGTTTGAACGAGATGTATCTGGTGGCCAACAGCTATCCCAAAGGTGGCGACGACTTTATCAAGGTTTTCGACATCGCTGTACGTATGTATCCTGATGACGAAGTAGCCAACTTGAATGCTGCCGCTGTAGCCTTGTCTAAAAAAGATTTGCCCGATGCCCGAAAGTATCTGGATAAATCCAATAAACAGACAGCCGAATATGCAAATAATAACGGCATCTACTACCTGCTGAGTGGCAATAAGGATCAAGCTATTGTTGAATTTACCAAAGTTGCCCGGAATGGTAACGAAGCAGCCCGGTATAATTTGGAAGAAATAGAAAAAGTGATAAAGATAAAGAAGTAACAGAGAGAATAGAATAGAGAATCCCCGGAATTTTAATCAGTTCCGGGGATTTTCTATTTTTATGTACCTCATTCAATTACGATGTAAAAGTAAATCACACACTGTTTACTTCAAAGAGAGGCTATGACTTTGTCTCATTAGCCAAACATCAGGATAGCTACACCCTTTGGTCAGGATGGTGTAGCCCTAAGCACAAAAGGGTGTAGCCATTCCGAGCAAAGGGTGTAGCCTTATTATACGATTGAAATAGAACCGATTACAAACGACATATTCGTCAAAAAGAAAAAGCCTGAATTGGGGTAATGGCAGAAGCTTGTAACAAAAGAAGAAAGAGATAGAGATTTATGACCAACTTTGGCGAATAATCCTACCCAAAATACCCACAAGTAGGGATTGATAAAACCAATATTTTCTTCCAACTTTGTAACAAGAATCAGATAAAATGAAAAGTTTTTATATAGTATTGCTTATTACGATAACTTGGACGTCTTCTCTACCGGTACAAGGGCAGGACTCTATTAATATAGGAACCCGCCATTCTTTATTCTCCAACATACTGAATGAAGAAAGGATGTACTGGATTTATGAACCGGAAAAACAACCGGGTGAAGAAGAAAAAGACTACCCGGTTCTCTACTTATTGGATGGAGATGTATTTTTCCATTCCGTAGTAGGTTTTACCCGTTTCTTTGCTTCTTCAAGGGTTTCTTCATTACCCCCTTGTGTTGTAGTCGCTGTTTTGAATACAGACCGTACCAGAGATTTCACCCCTACCAGTTCGGCTGCACGACGGGATGGCAGTATTCAGCCTGGAGATACTCCAAAAGGTGGAGGGATGAAGGCTTTCTATCGTTTCTTAACTGAAGAGCTGCGCCCGGAAATAGAAAAAAAAGTTTCTGCCAACGGCCGTAATTTCTTAGTAGGACATTCATACGCAGGTTTATTTACCCTACAGGTTCTACTCGACTATCCTGAGTCGTTTGATACCTTCATGGCAATAGATCCCAGCTTATGGTGGGACCGGGGAGTTTTCCTGAAGCAAGCCGAGAAAGAAGTTGGTCAGAAGGACTTTTCGGGAAAACAACTCTATGTTGCCTTTGCTACCCGCCAACGTCCTAATGTGAAGTTGGACCAGTTCGCATTGGCTGACAGTTTAGGAGAAAGAATCATTCCAGAGATGAAGAGCCAACATCTGCGTGCTATATACAAAAAGTTCCCGGACGAAGTGCATGGTACAATAGCCCTTCCAGGTATGTTTGATGGCTTGAAGTCCTTGTTCATGCGTTAGTATTGAGACACATAGCATTTTGTTATGTTCTCTTTTATACTGTTAATAATCTGAATAGTTTCAACTCTTGAAAAAACAGTAGAGCGGGAAGTTTGTTTTAAATATAGGGAAAATAAGTTCCGATTGATCGTACCATATAATATAGACCTAAATAAATAAATAGATTATCATGAAAAAAGAAGTTTCTGAAGTATTTGAAAAAGAACAATCTAATGAAAGCTGCATCCATCTGTATCTGGAAGAATGCGGTTGGTGTGCTTACGAAGTTTCAGCTTATCTACTAATGAACCTTTTAGGAGGAAAATGTATAGTCGAAAAAATAGAGAAATGCGGCTTGAAGCTTGTCCGCGCATTTCTGAACATAGATTTGCTGGGTGGCATCAATTATGGCGAATACCGCTATGCGGGCTTAAACTCCTACAACCTGCAATTAATAGGAAAAGATAAAGTCGACAAGAATTCATTTCTTCATTGGAAAAAGAATATATAAAACATCATACAACAGACTTTATCAATAGGATTTTTATATATCTCCCATATTATTGTAATGATAATATGGGAGATATATTTTAATATAACATCAATTGTATTACGCAATTCTCTTGCAAAGGATTCTGAGATTGTTTAATATCCCAATTATGCTTCCTTCTTTTCAAAGAATAAAAAAAGTCCTAATTCTTAACAGAATTAGGACTTCTAATTTAGAACTGAGCGGTGCGTACGGGACTCGAACCCGTGACCCCATGCGTGACAGGCATGTATTCTAACCAACTGAACTAACGCACCATAATTTCATTTCTTTTATCGCTTTCTCTCTCGATTGCGGTTGCAAAGGTAGGTGTTTTTTTGAAACCTGCAATAGCTTGAAAGAAATATTTTTCATCTTTTTTAAAGTAGGCTTGATTATAAGATATTTATATTACCTTTGTGTGGCAAAAAAAATTCGAATGACAAATCAAAATCAATTAAAAGCGAGAAAAACCATGAGAAATACTCCTATTGAACGTAAACTGATTGACGAAACCATCGAAGCATTTCAGATTGCAGACTTTGGAAAAGCAACCATCCGCGAAGTAAAGGCGATTGCCGCCAAGGCAGAAGCTGAATCTGGTATAGAATTTATAAAAATGGAAATGGGTGTGCCGGGACTTCCCCCTTCGGCAGTAGGTGTGAAAGCTGAAATAGAAGCTCTGCAAAAAGGAATTGCCAGTCTTTATCCTGACATCAACGGATTGCCTGCACTGAAAGAAGAAGCTTCACGTTTTATAAAAGCATTTATTAATGTAGATTTGCAACCGGAAGGTTGTGTACCTGTTACCGGTTCCATGCAAGGCACCTTTGCTTCGTTCCTCACTTGCAGTCAGTGTGATGAAAAGAAAGATACGATATTGTTTATTGACCCGGGATTTCCTGTACAGAAGCAACAGCTAGTCGTTATGGGACAAAAGTTCGAGACTTTCGATGTATATGATTTCCGTGGCGACAAATTGAAAGAGAAACTGGAAAGTTACCTCAAGAAAGGGAATATCTCTGCTATCGTCTATTCCAACCCGAACAATCCCAGCTGGATTTGCCTGAAAGAAGAAGAGCTACGTATCATCGGAGAACTTGCTACGCAATATGATATTATTGTTCTGGAAGACCTGGCTTACTTCGCTATGGACTTCCGGCAAGATTTGAGCAAACCATTCCAAGCACCTTATCAACCATCAGTGGCACATTATACAGACAACTATGTATTGCTCATTTCCGGCTCTAAAGCATTCAGCTATGCCGGACAGCGTATTGGTGTCAGCTGCATTTCAAACAAGCTCTATCACCGCTCTTATCCCGGATTGACAAAACGCTATGGTGGCGGCACATTCGGTACAGTATTCATTCACCGTGTACTCTATGCCCTCTCCTCCGGTACGAGTCATTCGGCACAATACGCGCTTGCCGCCATGCTGAAGGCTGCTAACGAAGGGCAGTACAACTTCCTTGACGAAGTGAAAATATATGGTGAACGCGCTCACAGGCTAAAAGAGATTTTTCTGCGCCACGGTTTTCATCTGGTATATGACAATGACCTTGGTGATCCCGTAGCCGATGGCTTCTACTTTACTATCGGTTATCCGGGGATGACCAGCGGCGAATTGGCTAAGGAATTGATGTACTATGGTGTCAGCGCCATATCTCTGATTACTACCGGTAGCCATCAGGAAGGTTTGCGTGCCTGTACTTCATTCATCCAGGATCATCAATATGCACAATTAGAAGAACGGATGGCAATCTTTGCAGAAAACCATCCGATATAATAGAATAAACTTACCAATTAGTGCCGGTATCCCACCACAAACGGGTGCCGGCATTATCATCTCCTCCCAAAGCTTTCACCAATGCACGGTATTGCTCCGGATTTTCCGTTTGTAATCCTCCGGGAAAGTTTAAACGGCGAATCATGATTTCCGTATCAACGCAGCCATCCTTACTATGATTGAAACGAACAGGAAAAAGGCGTGGATATCCGGTTCTGCGCTGCTCCGCCCAGGCTTCACATCCTTCAGGAAACATTGCCAGCCATTTCTGCGTAATGATCTTCTCCAACTTCGTATCACGGTCTGCTGTTTCAATCCACTTCGGTGAGACTTTACAATAGGCTTTTATATTATTTTCAGCATCAAATGTATCCACAAAATCAATTGGCAATTTATCACTATTCAAATACGAATCTGTCTGCATGATACCATATTGATGTAGAGAGGAAGTAATCCCTTTTTCATAGCATATACCGGCATCTTCATCTGTCCAGTTCCTCAAAGCGGCTTCCGCACGCAGAAACCAGACCTCGGCAGCAGTCATAAGAACCGCATCCGTTGACTGAGTAGTCTTCAGTTTCGACAAACCCATATAATTGCTATGAGAGAAGCAAGTTCCCTGCCGGATTCCACGATACTGTCCTTTAAACGACTCATCCTGGCATGTGGCAAAAAAGACAGTACGCCGAGGATCTTCATAACCGTTCATGATAGACTCCATTGGAGCACTCATATAAGTTTCGTTCCACACCAGATTGAGTTCTCCCAACGGATTGGCATACCCTTTCTTTGTAGATACCGCCACCGGTTCATTTTCCGCTTCCAATATTCCATATTCATTATTAAAAGCTTTCAGGAACTCTGAACGGGCTTTCTCTTCATCCACTGTGGCTATTCGCATTGCAAGCCGCATTCTCAATGAATTGGCAAACCTTATCCACGAAATGTATTCGCCATCCATCAGTATATCAAAACGAGAAAACTCAGCAGCTTCCGGATTTGACTCGACATAACCGGTAAGGGTACTCACAGCCGTATCTAATTCACAAAAGAACTCTTTATAAACCGCTTCTTGTGTATCAGGCATATATTCTGCGTTAGGATCAGCAAACCGTGAATAAATGATAGGACCATAGTAATCCGTAACGCGATGCATCACTTCCACTTTCAGAATCTTGGTGACTCCGAAGAAACCCGGATGTTTCTCACGCGTTGCGTTCTCCGACTGGTATATCTGTGGAAAAATATACGAATAGGTATGTCCCCACATTGCACTGTTCCAACCATCTTGCAAATTATAGTCCGAATTATGGCTACCTCCATTCAATGGTTTTCCATCATGCATATATCCACTGAACATATCTGCATTCAGGTTCTGCGTCAACTGGAAAGGCCAGTTCTTACCCTTTCCATAATCATAATTGAAGTAAATGCCCTGCTGAATCACTCCCAGACGAATACCATGTTCATTATAATCAATCTGCAAATCTTCATCCGTAATTCCGGATAAATCCGTATTGATATCCTTAAAGTCACCCGTGCAAGAAGTTAAAACTAACAGAGCACCGAATATCCAACTATATCTTTTCATATCAATCCTCCCCTCTCCCATTAAAATTCACACTTCAATGAAAAGCCCCAACTGCGCGTTGTTGGCATTCCATACACATCAATGCCTTGATTATCATTACCGGTAGATAACACCAGATCCGGATCAAAAGGCGCCTTCTTATAAAAGAAGAACAAATTGCGGGCTATAAAAGAAACCTGAGCTTTCTTCAGAACTTTAGATTTTTCCATCCAGGAAGCAGGTAACTGATAAGACAATGAAAGTTCTCTCAATCGGATATTGGTCGCATCATACATATAATATTCCGTTGTCCCTGCGCGTCCGCCTACAATCTTATAGAATCCCTTCACGTTCTCTATCCGCTGCCCCTCCAGCATAACATAACTATTATCACGGGCCTTTCCGGTAATTTCCGATACACCGTACAAGTCCATATCTGCCTGAGTTTGCGAAAGCACCTTACCGCCGTAACGACAATCTATCAGGAAATAGAGAGATAAGTCTTTATAAGAAAGCGTATGATTCCATCCCAGCTGGAACTTCGGATTGGAGTTTCCAACCTTTACCGTATTCCCGTCACCTTCTACTTTTGGCAATCCTGCATTATTCCCTTCCGTCTCATAAACAATATTACCAGAAGCATCTCTGACAAAAGCTTTTCCATAAATATCGCCAATCGATCCACCTTTTATCAATTTCATGGCATAACTGGAAGAGAAACTGGTAGGGCCATAAACAAATTCTTTCAAATCTTCATGCAAAGCAACTATTTTGTTCCTGTTAGAAGCAAAATTAAGAGTAGTGCTCCACATAAAATCTTTTGCCATCACAGGAGTAGCGTCCAATGCGATTTCCCATCCCTGATTCTGAATGTTACCGGCATTCACATAGCGGTAAGCATATTTGTCACCCGCCAGCGTAGGCAATTTAAAAAACTGGTTATGAGTATTTGTTCTATAGAAAGTGATATTAAACCCGATACGGCTGTTCAGAAAACGTCCTTCTGCACCAATTTCCCACGAATAATTCATCTCCGGTTCCATTTCCTTGAAAGGTGCCGCATCATTCGCCAGATATTCACCACCGGCAGTGATATGGGAAGCGGAATTCGTAATATACAAAGGAATATCATTCCCCACCATACTATAAGCAGCACGCACCTTTGCATACGACACCCATTCAGGTAAAGTCAGCAGACGGCTTAGGATCAACGAAGTGCCAACTGAAGGATAAAAATATCCTCTGCCTTCGTGCTTGGTATGTGATAAAGTGGAAGACCAGTCATTGCGGGCCGTCAAATCTATATAGGCACTCTCTTTATAACCCACCTGCGCCGTAGCAAACAGCGATTGCAGCTGACGGTGTGAATCAATTTTCTGGTCAAGAGCTGCTGAACCGTTCATTATAATATTTGCCAGAGTAAATACATTGGCATAGTACAAAGAAGCTGTTTTGGAATCATAACGGGTAGAATTAGTAGTCTTATCAGTAATACTTCCCCCAAATGCACCATTTACTGAGAAATCGCCCCATTTCTTCTTCATCATAAGCATCAGGTCACCATAAAACTGGAGATCCTGATAATCCATTTCCAGGTAACGCCCGTTAGTACCGGTTAACGCCGGAGCCGTAGAAGCATAAAATTTCTGACGGACTTTATCGTCAATGCAATCCACATTGCCACGAGCCTGTACCGTCAACCAGTCATTTACTTGCAAGTTTGCCGATAAGGAGACAATGGCATGCATACGCACTTCTTTAGTTTGTATGCGGTTCGTTATCCAATACGGATTCTGCTCAAAATCTTCATAGGCAGTATGCCAGTTCTGTATATTCAGGTTTCTACTTTCATCGTACACTTCGAAATTATTCCTATAATACGACAAGTCCTCTCCACGGGGAAACCGATAAAGCCCCACCAACGGGTTCATATAAAATCCGCCTACTGTCGGTTTATTTTTAGAGACTTGTCGCATCAAATTCACATTACCATCCAGTTTCAAACGATTATTGAATATCACAGAAGTTTCCCTAAATGTAATATTATGCTTGGATAAGCGATTTTTATCAATAATCCCTTTACCGGTAGTATTGGCATATGAAAAATAATTCTGCAATTTCTCATTGCCATGGCTTACGGATACGGAAGTAATGGAAGTCACTCCGGTAGAGAAGAAATCATTCAGATTATCGTATTTCGGCAAGTCTTTTCGTTCTCCCCAACTATCCACTCCATCGCTTACTCCATAACGATTTTGCATTTCGGGTAAAGAAGATGCTTTATCGAACATCAGACTGGTAGAAAATGATATGCTCCGTTGTCCTTGTGATTTACCTTTCTTGGTCGTAATCAATATCACACCGTTACCTGCCTGGCTACCATAAAGTGCCGCTGCAGGAGCCCCTTTCAGAATACTTATGCTTTCTATATCTTCCGAGTTTAAGTTTGAGATACCATCACCGCCATCGCGGTTACCTGCATTAGCTGTTCCGCCAATGGCACTGAAAGCCTGTTCCGAAGTTGAATTTAACATAGGAACACCATCAATTACATAAAGAGGTTGATTCTCCCCGGCTACCGAACGGATTCCGCGAATATTTACTTTAGCGGAAGCACCCAGTCCCGATGATACCTGATTAACCTGCACACCGGCAGTCTTACCGGTCAATGAAGTTATCAGATTAGGCATTTTAACCCGTGTCAGTTCTTCACTTTTCACCTGACTCATTGCATAGGAAAGAGAGTGCTCCTTCTTTTCGATACCCAATGCAGTCACAACTACTTTATCCAGTTCCACCGCATCTTCTTCTAATACAATATCCAGAAATGTATGTCCTTTTACGCTTACCTCCTGCGTCTTATATCCCATAAAAGAGAATCTCAGCACCGCATCATCAGCAACCGTCAGTGCAAATTTGCCTTCCAAATCCGTCACTGCACCATTCGAAGTACCTTTTTCCAACACTGTAGCTCCCGGTAAAGGCACACCGTCTCCATCTACAACACGCCCCATTATACTTTTCCGAGCGATAAGTACTTCAAGCCGATGGTTCACATCGTCTGCAACAAAAGCACAACAAGAACTACTATACGAAAAAAAATAACCAAAAACAAAAAAACAGATATAATTATAGATAGTCAATTTCATGATTTACAATAAAGAGATAACAATTTGTAAAAGTAACCAATTTCTTTCTAATAAAAACCTGTTATATAACATATATGAAAATTCTATCAGTGAAAAAAGAGAAATAATATTTGTTTTTCAAGGATTTGTCTGTATATTAGTGGCATGGATATTAACACAGACATATTCAAAATTGAAACGAACCACGTATTACCTTCACGTGGAAAAGTACTGATATCCGAGCCTTTCCTCTATGACGAGATGTTCGGACGTTCTATTATCCTGCTGGTAGACCATACGCTGGATGGTACAATGGGGTTGGTATTGAACAAATCTCTCCCGCTATATCTTAATGACGTATTGAAAGACTTCAAAGATGTGGAAAATATACCTATTTATAAAGGCGGTCCGTTATGTACCGATACGCTGTTTTACCTTCATACACTAAAAGGTGTAAAAGATTCTCTGCAAATAGGAAAAGGATTCTATCTGAACGGAGATTTTGACGCCATCCGCCGTTATATTTTGGAAGGCAATGACATCACCGGAAAAATACGCTTCTTCTTGGGATATTCAGGCTGGGAACATGACCAGCTATGCCAGGAAATTGAAGAAAACACCTGGCTGATAGGATCGACAAACATCGCTTCCCTTATGGATGAAAAGGGAAGCGCAGAACTTTGGAAAAATGTTTTGGGAGAACTGGGAGGCAAATATCAAACATGGTCACGCTTCCCGCAGATACCCACATTGAATTAATCAACCCGGATGCACTGCAGTAATGCAACATCTTTGAAATAACCTTCTACACACAACCAATCTTTTAACAACCCACACTGAACAAAGCCGCAAGAGGTGAACAAACGCATGCTTGCCTCATTATCGGTGGCGATATGAACAACCAACTGTTTCATACGCAGAAAGTCGAAAGCATAGTCACAAAGTAGTGTCAATGCATCTTTTGCATAGCCTGCGCCACGAAACTCTTTCCGGATAACGATACCCACTTCTCCGCGTGCATGCATCGGAGAAAAGTCTGTAATATCAATCGTTCCTATCGTAGCATGATCTTCAAGGCGCACCACCATCATACGCAGTTGCTTATCGGAAAACATATCGCATTGTGAATTCTCCATATATTGCTTCATCACATAGCGTGAATAGGGTACGGTGAAGTTACTGATATCCCACTGTTGCGGATCGTTTTCCATTTCACAAATCAATTCCAGATCCTCCGGTTCCATAGCACGAAGGCGAATACGTTCGTTTACAAAATAAATATGTTTCATGATCAGAGATAACATTTTTCGGAAGTCACCAGTACGCGACTTTCCGGGTTATAAATTCCCAGACGCAATCCCATTTTCCGATGGCGGGACAGCAAGCGGATAATTGTAGAAAAAGAAAAGGCACGGCAATCATACACCACATGCGTGAAACCTTTCAGCGAGATGAATGGACCGGCATGTCCGTCGGCGGCAGATGCTTCGTTTGCCACAACGAAATGATGCTTTCCGATCAGCCCGTTACGTTTGAAAAGTCCACGCAAACTATGAATAGTGGCTTCTTCACCGAAAACAAGAAAACGAGGGAAAGCTTGTCCTTTAAGAAAGGGAACTTTCGCTTTTTTTCCCGGAATACTGAATATACGTCTCAAGGAAAGCATCAGCAAACGAATATACATCTGTAAATGGATACCAATCCGAACAAGCCAACGCCCCATGAGCCCATAACGTTCACCATGCTTGCGAAAGAAAATATCCATTGCTCCACAAAATACGCGCACATGGTGATAGGTATCTTTCGATGTACTTTCTCCCTTATAATGCAATATAGGATAAGGCAAGTAGTAATTTTCATATCCCACCTCCTCAATCCGACAGGACAAATCTATATCTTCACCATACATAAAGAAGTCTTCATCCAGTAATCCGGATTTTTCCAATGCAGAACGGCGCAGCAACATGAATGCACCTGCCAATACTTCCACCCGGTGAATGGCATCCGCATCCAAGGCATTACAATAATACCCACCTAAACCTTTAGAACGGGGGAAAAGTTTTCCCAAGCCGGACAGTTTACCAAAAGTGGCTGCCAAAGTAGGATATCCACGCTTTGATTCCCGCAGAAAACGTCCGTCATCCGTCAGCATTTTCACACCAGCAGCTCCGACGCAAGGATGCGTGTCCATAAACAGAAGCGCTTCTTCCAAAGTCTGCTCCGGCAATACCGTATCAGGATTCAGCAACAGCACGTATTCTCCCTTCGCTTGACGAATAGCCTGGTTATTAGCACGGGCAAAACCAACATTCTCCTTATTATATATATAGGTAATACGCGGGAAACGTTCGGTAAGGTATGCCTCCGAATCATCGACGGACGCATTATCTACTACAAAAATTTCGGCTGAAAGATTGTCAATAGCCCTGTATAAGGAACAAAGACACTGTTCCAGATAATACTTTACATTGTAATTGACTATGACAACAGAGAATTTCATGCTTCCTCCTCTTTATTGATATGCAATTCTTTACGTAAACGGCCTTCACCGGGCAAACAGAACAGCGAAGCCGTAAGAGCAATAAAAGCACAAAGCAAACCTTTGTTACTCAATGTTAGATAATAAACTGCAAGACCTACCCATACCGGCAGCGAAAGCATAGCTACCCGAACTTTACTCCAGAAAGAATATAAACGTAAAGCTTCAGGCAAACTAACTTTATCAATCTTCCGCGTCAGCACCCAGGCGAAAAGCTTCAAAGAAACCGGCACGCAAGCAGCAACCAGCAAAATAGACAAAGTTTCTGCAAAATAAGTCGTACGGACATCAGCGGCATATATACCTACCCAATCTCCACCGGTTTCACCTACTATGATCCATATCACCGGCAGCAACCAGAAACTGATAAATATTACTTTTAAACGACTCGCAACGTGTTTTATCTGTTCTTCCATTCTCTTATAAACAATAGACTTAATAACAATAACTTAATTCGTTCCCGTAAAAAGCGTCCGGTTTACAATACTACGTCCCAGAGTGACTTCGTCCGCATATTCCAACTCATCGCCCACTGAAATGCCACGGGCAATCACACTTAGCTTCACCCCCATCTTTTCAAGCTTACGATAAATATAGAAGTTTGTTGTGTCACCTTCCATCGTAGTGCTGAGTGCCAGGATCACCTCCTTGATTCCACCGGCAGCCACACGCCGTACAAGACTTTCTATCTGCAAGTCACCCGGCCCTACCCCGTCCATTGGTGAAATAACACCACCCAAGACGTGATATAGTCCACGGAATTGCTGCGTCGCTTCCACCGCCATGACATCGCGGATATTCTCTACAACACAAACTGTAGATGCATCCCGCTGCGGATTGGCACAAATACGGCAAGTTTCCGTATCTGAAATATTGTGGCAAACCCTGCAATATTTCACTTCATGCTTCAGTGTAACAATAGCGTTACCAAAGGCTTCTACCACTGCCGTATCTTGTCTCAGAAGGTGTAGTACCAGGCGCATAGCAGTCTTCCGCCCCACTCCTGGCAGTTTGGCAAACTCGCTCACCGCCTTCTCCAATAATATCGAGGAAAATTGTCCGTTCATACTAAAAAATCAACTATTGGCGGCAAAGATAATGCAAATTGAGTGCAGAACTTTCATGCAAGCATGAAAAAGTTATGCCAAAATGCAACTTATCTTCTTAAAAGATAATTAGATTTCCGCATTCCGAACATAGATTTTTGAAATAAGTACTACCTTTGCATACGCAGAAAAAAAGAAAAAGAGTAAGAAACTTTCTAAATTTGACATAAAAATGGAGATTACAAGCGCTGAATTCGTCATTAGTAACACAGATGTGAAAAAATGTCCCCCCGGAATATTTCCTGAATATGCCTTTATCGGACGTTCCAACGTTGGAAAATCCAGCCTCATCAATATGCTAACAGGGCGTAAAGGACTTGCCATGACTTCCGCCACTCCGGGAAAGACTATGCTCATCAATCATTTCCTTATTAATAAAAGCTGGTACATCGTCGATCTACCTGGCTATGGTTATGCCAGACGCGGACAAAAAGGAAAATCACAAATACAGCGTATCATCGAAGATTATATTCTGGAACGTGAACAGATGACCAATCTCTTCTTGCTTATTGACTCACGGCTTGAACCACAAGTCATCGATATCGAATTCATGGGATGGCTGGGCGAGCACGGAATACCTTTCTCCATTGTCTTTACCAAAGGGGATAAGCTGAAAGGCGGCAGGCTGAACACCAATATCCAGCAGTATCTGAAAAAACTAAAAGAGCAATGGGAAGAACTTCCCCCTTATTTTGTGACCTCTTCTGAGAACAGAATGGGCAAAAAAGAGTTATTAGATTATATAGAGAGTATTAATAAAGAATTAAATACCAAATAAAGTAATAGTAAATATGAAAAAGAGTGTATTTTCACTGGCATTTATTGCCACCTTACTTCTTGTGTCGGCCAATAGCCAGGCACAATCGCTAAAAGATTTATTCAACAAAGAAAATGTAGAAAAAGTAGTCAGCGCCGTTACCGGCAAGAATACTGTTGATATGACAGGTACATGGTCGTATACCGGTGCCGCTATCGAATTCGAATCAGACAACCTGTTGATGAAAGCCGGCGGAGCCGTTGCTGCTACCACTGCCGAAGCCAAACTCAATGAGCAACTGAGCAAAGTGGGTATCAAACCCGGACAAATGAGTTTTACCTTCAATGCCGACAGCACTTTCAATGCTAAACTGGGAACCAAAACTCTGAACGGGACTTATATGTATAACGCTACCGAAAAGCATGTAACCATGAAGTTCGTCAGACTGATAAACATGAATGCCAAAGTTAACTGTACATCCGGCAGCATGGATTTACTGTTTGAGTCGGACAAACTACTGAAACTAATCACTTTCCTTTCCAGCAAGAGCAGCAATGCCACACTGAAAACAATCAGTTCACTAGCAAACAGTTACGACGGCATGATGCTAGGCTTCTCACTTGAGAAGAAAGAATAAAACGGAATATCAATAAAAAAGTCCCGTAAACATAATGTTTACGGGACTTTTTTATTCTCAATGGAGCGGAAAACGAGACTCGAACTCGCGACCCTAACCTTGGCAAGGTTATGCT
>ERZ780202.175-NODE-175-length-48726-cov-3.030799_pt1 | contig 48726 bp, 47 predicted proteins | sample MGYA00510978_ERZ780202 | MGnify/ENA primary metagenome ERZ780202 (study PRJEB29588, sample SAMEA2155689) | human gut metagenome | biome: human gut; feature: human-associated habitat; material: faeces | place: Denmark | collected 2008/2010 ...
TGCACCCATAAGAATACCAGCCCTTTCCGGCATCTATCCGCTCCACCCTCCGCACCAGGCAAAGCAGGGTATAGAGCTAAGAAATGCAGCGTATGAAGCTGGGGCTGAGTGTGATTATGAGTTTAATGCGATAGAAAAAATATACGCAGACAGGGCAGAATTTCCACACAGCAAGGCATTTTATCTAGATGAGAAGTATTCAGGAGAGAGCATAAGTGACAAGATTTCCAAGGTAAGAGAGGTTATGGCGGCGGAAAATGCAGACTGTCACATAACAGCTTCACTTGATGATATATGCTGGTTATACAATATAAGAGGCAACTATGTCCATTGTAATCCTGTGATTATGGCATATTCGTGCGTATATGATAATGAAGCAGTTCTGTATACAGACACGGACAGGCTGTGTGATGATAAAGTTTTGCTGGATAAGCTTTCATATGCAGGTGTCAGGGTAGCACCATATGAGAGTATATATGAAGATATAAAGAATATGGGAGCTGTAAGCGGACACAGCTGCAGGCTGCTGCTTGATACAAAGCGTATTAATACAAGACTTTATATGCTTGCCATAAACAATGGTGATATTGAAGTTATAGACAGACAGAACCCTGAGGTGCTTTTAAAGTCAGTTAAAAATGCTACAGAGATAGCCAACTTAAGAGATGTACATATAGATGACGGACTTGCAGTGACACGTTTTATATTCTGGTTAAAGGATACTATAAGAAAAGGTGTGGATATAACAGAATATGATGCAGCTATGTACCTTGATGGTTTAAGAAGCCAGATAAAGGATTATATAGAACTAAGCTTTGATACAATAAGTGCTTATGCCGGTAATGCGGCTATGATGCACTATCAGGCAACAAAGGATAACTGTGCAAAGCTTAAGCCAGAGGGAATGTTACTTGTTGACTCAGGCGGACAATACTTAAGAGGTACAACAGATATAACAAGGACTATAGCGCTTGGAGAGGTTACAGATGAGATAAAGAAGTGCTATACACTTACGTTAAAGGGTATGCTTAATCTTGCTAACACACATTTTCTGTATGGCTGTACCGGCTATAATCTTGATATTATGGCGAGAGCACCGCTGTGGGAGCAGAATATAGACTACCGCTGTGGTACAGGTCACGGAGTTGGTTATCTTTTAAATGTACACGAAGCCCCTAATGGCTTCAGATGGAGACATATACAGGGAGTGAATGACCTTGCGGTATTAAAAGAGGGTATGGTTACGTCAGATGAACCGGGTGTATATGTAGAAGGACAGTTTGGTATAAGGATAGAAAATGAGATAATAGTAGTAAAAGATACTTCAAACGAATATGGAAGCTGGCTTAAGTTTGATATGCTGACAGCCGTTCCTATAGACTTAGAGCTGGTTGACAAAGACTACCTTAACGATAAGGATATTAAGCAGCTCAACGAATATCATAAGTGGGTTTACGATGTGTTAAGTCCTCATATGGAAGGGGAGGAACTTGAACGCTTAAAGGAAAGTACAAGAAGTATATAATGTTACAGGATTGCGTAACAATTTAAAAATGTAGCAATCTGTGTACATCAGTAAGGTTCAAAGGTCTTACATCATAATATAGAAAGTGAGAGTGTGTATGGATATAAAAGAATTCAGGTCAAATGAAGCGGCTAAGACAGAGCAGCAGCCGGCATATACCGATGGCTCAGCGAATGGTTCGGTAAACTATAAAGTGTATGCGCTTATCGGTATTATTGCGGCATTAATAGTTATAATAATAGCTGTGTTTATAAAGGCAAATAAGTTCGATATAAAGGAGTATATAAAGCCTGTATACACGGGTGCTAATGGATATGCTTCAGTTACATTTGTTATAGATGAAGATGGATTATCGGCAAAGCTTTTAGGAAAAAATCCGGACGGTGACAGACAATATTATGTTGAGAAGTTCATAGAGTCACTTTCTGCACACACAGATGCGGCGGATATTAAGAATGGTGATACTGTTGATGTTGTAATAGAGTACAATGAAGCTTATGCGGACGGTGCAAAGGCTGATATACCTCACAGTGAGTATTCATATAAGGCAAAAGGCATAACAGATGGTGCGGTAATTGATATATATTCAGGAGTCAGCGTTGCATTTACGGGAATAAGTCCTGACGCGAAGATAGTTGTAAGTAATGAGTGGGAGGACGATTACCTTAAGACACTTACATTTTCAGAGAGCAAGGCAGAAGGTATAGTGCTTGGCGATACGGTTACTATTATGTGCGATACTTCATATGAGGAGCTTGCAAGACACGGAATAATAGCACGTTCCATGGAAATGAGCTGCACAGCAGATATGCTCAGTTCTTACTGTGAGTCAAAGGATGACATTAACAGCGACCTTATGAAGACAATATATTCTGAGATATCTGATACAATCAAGGAAGAAACAGAGGATGTAACCTATAGAATGTTGTTTGCGGCTACAGGAAACACAGATTATCTTTATCATCTTAACGAGGAAAAAGCTGATAACATTAAGATAGAAGCTGCGTATTTCCTTGACAGAAAAGCAGAAGCTGACAGTGTTTCTGATCGTGACAGTACTGTTGTAAGAAATTATATAGTGGTTGAGGCATCGGCTGATATAAGTGATAATGAGGGTAGTGAACAGGTTTACTTTATGTTTGCATACACTAATGCCTATGTTACTATTGATGGCACATTTAATGTAGGACACGATAATCAGAATAAACGTTTTTCATGCAGTACGAATGAGCAAAATCTGTATGATGAGTATGTTGGTGACTTGAAAAATAACTATACAATTGATAAAATAAAATAAGTGTGTGATAAGGAGTTATAAACGGGATGAATTACAGGAAAAAAGTACGTCTGGGTGACCTTTTGGTGCAGAAAGGGATAATAACCGAAGAACAGCTTGGCGAAGCCTTGAAGATGCAGAAAGAAAAAAAGATGATGCTCGGCGAAATGATTGTAACTATGGGCTTTGCAACACAGAGTCAGATTAATGATGTACTGTGTGAACATCTTAATATCGACTTTGTTGATATGAGAGAGGAAGAACCAGACCAGCAGGTATTGTCACTGTTAGATGAGTCTATTATGAGAAAGTATACACTTGTGCCATTAAGACATGATATGGACAATGCAGGTGCTATACAGGTAGCTATGGCTGACCCTATGAATATCCTTGCCATGGATGATATTAATATCATAACAGGTATGCAGGTGGTTCCACTTCTTGCCAATGCGCAGGATATCAATGCATTTCTGGATAAAGCATTCGGACAGCAGCAGGCACAGAATATCGTAGAGTTATACAAGAAGGAGCAGGGCGAAAGTAACAAAGAGGCAGAAAAAGAGAATAATGCCAGAAGAGAAGAAATAGAAAATGCGCCTATCGTAGTACTTATCAATAATATCATAGAGCAGGCCGTAAGACAGCGTGCGAGTGATATACATATTGAACCTATGGAAAAGACAGTGCGTGTAAGATACAGAATAGATGGTAATCTTAAAGAGATTATGAAGTATGATAATGCGCTTCTTGGTGCTATCACAACACGTCTTAAGATTATGTCAGGAATGGATATATCAGAGAAGCGTAAGCCACAGGATGGACGTATAACAACAACCGTAGACATGAGAGAGTATGATATCCGTGTATCTAATCTTCCAACAGTTTACGGAGAAAAAGTCGTTATGAGAATTGCATCAAAGGAAGGCTTTAACGTAGATATATCAAAGCTTGGTCTTACTGAAAGGGACAGGAGAGTATTTCAGGAGATACTTAAGAATCCACACGGCATTATCCTTGTAACAGGACCTACAGGTAGTGGTAAGTCAACAACATTGTATACAGCGCTTAGTGAGCTGAATACAGAGGATGTTAATATTATCACGGTTGAAGACCCGGTCGAAGCGAATATAGATGGTATTAATCAGGTTCAGGTTAACACTAAGGCTAATCTTACATTTGCATCAGCACTTCGTTCTATATTGCGACAGGACCCTGATATCATTATGATAGGTGAAATCCGAGATTCTGAAACAGCGGAGATAGCGGTAAGAGCGTCTATCACAGGACATCTGGTTGTAAGTACACTTCATACTAACAGTACGGCAAGTTCTGTGGCTCGTCTTGAGGATATGGGTGTTGAACCATACCTTATCGCCGATTCAATGGTCGGTATCATTGCACAGCGACTCGTAAGAAGATTATGCGAATGTAAAAAGGCAAAAGAAGCGACAATAGAAGAAAAGCAGATGCTTGGAATTGATACAGATGAGCCATTTACAATATATGAACCTTGTGGCTGTAAGTTGTGTAACAATACAGGTTATTACGGACGAATGGGTATATATGAGATTATGAAGATATCGCCAGCTATCAAGAGGCTTATATCTAAAAAAGCAGATGCGGACGATATTAAAAATCAGGCTATTAAAGAAGGCATGAATACACTGAAGATGGCAGCAGCCAACGGCGTAAAGGAAGGCATAACATCGATAGCAGAGATGATTAAAGCTACATACGAGGCTGAAGAGGAGGAAGAAAATAAGTGATTACAGTAGAACAGCTGCTTATGACAGCAAAGGAACAGGGAGCATCAGATGTACATATTACAGTAGGTGTGCCACCTAAGATGAGAGTGAATGGAGAATTACTTGACCTTGATTATCCAAGACTTATGCCAGATGACTGCGAAAAGATAATTCTTAGTATTATGAATGACAGACAGCTTGAGATGTTCAAGGAAAATGGAGAGGCTGACTTTTCATTTTCAATACCTCAGGTAGGACGTTACAGAGTAAATGTGTTCAGACAGAGAGGTTCAGTTGCATGTGCTATGCGTATAGTAGGTACAGAAGTGCCAAAGCCTGAACAGTTAGGCGTTCCACAGTCTGTTATAGACCTTTATGATAAGAAGAGAGGTCTTGTGCTTGTAACAGGTCCTACAGGTAGTGGTAAATCGACAACCCTTGCCTCACTTATTGACAGGATTAATGATGAGCGTAATGCCCATGTTATTACACTTGAAGACCCTATCGAGTATCTTCATACACATAGAAAGTCTATGATTAACCAGAGAGAGATTGGCATAGATACACAGTCTTATGCAAAGGCATTAAGGTCGGCTTTAAGAGAAGACCCGGATGTTATTCTTGTAGGAGAAATGCGTGACCTTGAAACTATCTCGACAGCCATAACAGCAGCAGAAACAGGACATCTTGTATTCTCTACACTTCATACTATAGGTGCAGCAGCCACAATCGACAGAATAATCGATGTGTTCCCACCACACCAGCAGCAGCAGATAAGAGTGCAGTTAGCAACAGTTCTTGAGGCTGTTATATCACAGCAGCTCATACCTCTTGAAAGAAAGAAGGGAAGAGTAGCAGCATTTGAAGTTATGCACGGTTCAGTTGCCATAAAGAACCTCATAAGAGAGGGAAAGACACACCAGATAACAGGTATAATCCAGACAAGCAAGAAAAATGGAATGATAACTATGGACGATGCGCTCTTAGACCTTTACGACAGAGGCTTTATAAGCGCAGAGAACACAGTAAGCTTCGCACAGGATACATCTTATGTGGAGAAGAGGGTTAACATATTCTAATGCTACAGAATGATACTTATAAATATACAAAGACTATGTTCTTGTGATTAAAGAGCTTTGGATGGTAATGAAATAATAATGATATGAGGGTCAAAAGGTATTTTGCCCCTCATTTATGATTAATCAGATTACTCCATGCAAGCATGCATCGATGATACCTTTTGACCCTTTAATCATAATAATTAAATGAAAAAGAAGCAGGTTTCATATAGAAGCCTGCTTCTTAATAATATACGCATATACAGCGATATGTCTGCATATTATTTATTAAAATATCAATTCATCCAATCAATTAATACAGATTAAACACGAGAGATGTACTCACCTGTTCTTGTATCAATCTTAATTGTATCACCCTGGTTAACAAATAATGGAACTAAAATCTTAGCACCTGTTTCAAGGATAGCTGGCTTAGTAGCACCAGTAGCTGTATCACCCTTAACACCTGGTTCAGACTCTGTAATCTGAAGTTCTACAGTGATAGGTGGCTCGATAGAGAATACATTGCCGTTGTGTGAGCAAAGCTTAACCATCTCATTTTCCTTAACGAACTTAAGTGAATCACCAACATTCTCTGCTGATAAAGCAATCTGCTCAAATGTTTCTGTATCCATAAAGTTGTAAAGGTCGCCATCAGAGTAAAGATACTGATATTCTCTCTTCTCGATGTGTGCGAGGTCAAACTTTTCTGTTGGTCTGAAAGACTTTTCAACAACACCACCACTTACGATATTCTTTAACTTAGTTCTAACGAAAGCAGCACCCTTACCAGGCTTTACATGCTGGAATTCAATAATCTGCCAAATGTTATTATCCATCTGAATTGTTAAACCATTCTTAAAATCTCCTGCGCTTACCATTCTTTGGTATACCTCCTAATTATCATAACTACTTACCATTCTATAATAAAATCGGAAGTTTGGCAACTGTTTTTTTAAGATTTGCAGTTCAGAATTAAGGTCTTGGTAGTCTGAACCTGAGAACTTAAGAAAGACAGATTATTATAATATTATGAAGCTACTTTGCAGTGAAAGTAGAACATACGGTGTCACCAGCATTTACGGCGGTTATGCCTGATATGTCAACGTGGTCGGCATGACATGCACTGTCCTCATTGTATACACAGTTGTGGGCAGCACACTGTATTGTAAGATTGAGCTTAGGAGAGGCAGTAGCATTGCGTGCGGAACCATTTTCTTTTTTGTTATCAAAGCTTCCACAGCATGTTTCATCGCAGGTACATGCATTAGCCCCCTTTACATCAATGCCGCTAAGACAGCAGCATTTGTCAGCATTGTGTGTACAAGTAGATGCATTACAGCTTAAGTTTGTCATATAAAAAACCTCCTGTTAATAAATAGTACACCTGAAATCACAGGCATATTAGTTATTATTAACAGGAGTTAGAATATTATTCGTTATTTCACAAGACTAAAATCAATCTTTGACTTTTCGCCGCTATAGTAGCGGACAACGACCTTGGCTACAATTTTTTCTTTTTTAACAAATGTATTGACCCAGTATCTTGAGTCTTTGGAATTATTACGGTTGTCACCAAGCATAAAATAAGAGTCTTCGGGAACAATATAAGTATAAGTTTCCCCATCATCTAATATATAATCCTTGATATATGGCTCATCAAGCTCTTCACCATTAATGTATACACGACCATTTTTTATCTGGACGATATCGTTTGGAAGACCGATTACACGCTTGACATAATTCTGTGTTTCATCATCAGGAAACTTGAATATTATAATATCGCCACGCTTTGGCTCAGAGAACTTATATGCAAGCCTGAAACCGAAGAGTCTGTCGCCTTCCCATATTGTATCACGCATAGAACCTGACGGAACTTCTGCATTTATTATAATAAAGTTCGTGAATACAAGCGCAAATACAACGGCTATAACTACTATCTTGACAAGGCTTAACACTTCTGAAAATAAAAAGCTGAAAAAGCCCTTGGAAGACTGGTAGTCCTTAGAGGAGTCAACCGGTTCATCATCATAGTCATCGTCATAATCGTCATCGTCATTATATGTGTTAAAGAGGGTGGCTCCTGAATGATGACTGTTGTTATTACTGTCATTATCGTCATCATATGTGTTAAAACGCCTGCTTCCTGAAGACGGTCTTTCATCAGTATAGTCGTCATCATCAGCCGGATAATCGTCCTCAAAATCTATAAAACCAAAATCTTCATCATCGTCATCGGGTGTAAAATAATTATTATTGTCTGACATATATTTCCCCATTCTGGTGCGTAAATTCATTAAAATAACCCCAGCCTGCTTAAAACAGATGGGGTTATCTGAAATACTAAGCACAATTTAATGTATGCTTATATAATATGTTAAATTTAATTATTTTGCAAGTAATTCCATAATCTTATTACTTCTTTGTACGAAAGCTGTCATCTGTGCAGGTGCAAGAGGAGCGTGGCTTATAAGTGCAAGGTCATATAACTGCTGGCAGATAATGTCAGTATTTTCGCCATCCTTGTGCTCAACAATATACTTGACAAGGTCGTTGTTAGCATTAAGTACAAGAGTCTGTCCGTTAGAACCAAACATAGCTGGGTCCATGCCAGACATACCATACATTTTCATCATATCCTGCATACGTCTGTCCTGTTCAGAAAGAGTAATCATAGAAGATACAGAAGCATCCTTTAACTTCTCAACTTTGATGTTAAGGTTATCGTTGTTAAGAGCCTTCTTGAAAGCAGCAGTAAGAGCTTCAGTTGTATCTTTTAACTCATCTTCGCTTGTTTCTTCCTTGAATATATCAGAAAGGTCAGTATCAATTCTTGCAAACTTAAGACCTTCATTCTTGCCCTCAAGGTGAGTGATGAATGGCTGGTCGATGTTATGTGTAAGAATGATAGCATCCATGTTTTCTTTCTTAAACATATTGATATACTGGCTCTGTTCCTTCTCATCAGTAACATAGAATACAGTATTTTCATGCTTTTCCTTGTTAGCTTCAAGGTAATCCTTAAGAGTTACATACTTACCCTCAAGGTTTTTGAAGATAATATAATCGTTTATCTTTTCAGAGAACTTCTCATCCTTTAAGCAGCCGAACTTGATAAATGGGTTGATGTCATCCCAGTATTTCTCATAGTTCTCACGGTCTGTCTTGCACATACCAGAGAGCTTGTCAGCAACCTTTTTAGTGATGTAGTCAGATATCTTCTTAACAAAACCATCGTTCTGGAGTGCTGAACGTGATACATTAAGAGGAAGGTCTGGGCAGTCGATAACACCCTTTAGTAGAAGAAGGAATTCAGGAATAACCTCCTTTATGTTATCAGCAACGAATACCTGATTGTTGTAAAGCTTTATAGTTCCCTCGATTGACTCATATTCTGTGTTAATCTTAGGGAAGTAAAGAATACCCTTTAAGTTGAAAGGATAGTCCATGTTAAGGTGAATCCAGAATAAAGGCTCTTTGTAGTCGTTAAATACCTTGCGGTAGAATTCCTTATATTCATCGGCAGTACATTCATTAGGATGCTTTGTCCAGAGAGGGTGGATATCATTGATTGCAACAGGTCTTTTTACAATCTTAGCCATCTTCTTGGCTGGAACCTTCTCAACTGTTTCCTTAGTTCCGTCTTCCTTTTCAACTTCCTCAGTAACAGCGTCCTTTATAAATGTATCAAGTACAGTATCTTTCTCAGTAACTTCTTCTTCTGGGATTTCCTCTGTTAATTCACCAGCATCCTCGTTAGTTAAGAAGATAGGTACAGGCATAAATGAGCAGTACTTCTCAACAACTTCACGTGCCTTGTATTCATTTGCAAATTCATAGCTGTCTTCATTTAAGTAAAGAGTGATAGTAGTACCCGGTGTTGCAGCTGTACCGTCAGTCATATCATATTCTGTACCGCCATCACATTCCCAGTGAACAGCCTTAGCGCCTTCCTTGAAAGAAAGAGTATCAATAGTAACCTTGTCAGCTACCATAAATGCTGAGTAGAAACCAAGTCCGAAGTGACCGATAATCTGGTCATCGTTAGCCTTATCCTTATACTTCTCAAGGAAAGCTTCAGCACCAGAAAAAGCTATCTGGTTAATGTACTGTTCAACTTCCTCGTCAGTCATACCGATACCATTATCGATAATCTTAATAGTTTTATTGTTAGCACTTACTTTAACATCTATCTTATATTCAATATCGTCAGGTGCTTCATATTCGCCAATCATATCAAGCTTTTTTAACTTAGTGATGGCATCGCAGCCGTTTGATATAAGTTCTCTGTAAAAAATGTCGTGGTCAGAATACATCCACTTCTTAATAATAGGAAAAATATTGTCACTGTTAATTGATAAACTACCATGTGTATTAGCCATAATTAATCTCTCCAATCTGCGTGATATTACGCTTAAGTTTAATATTTATATACTGTGGCTGGGTATGAGTATGAACATCATAAACTGCCGCAGTGGTTGTTATTGCATTTAAGCAATTTCATAATATGTAGTTTAATATTCTGTCTGGTGGAAGTCAAGAGAAAATTAGCACTCAAATGCAGTGAGTGCTAATAAAAATAAGCCAAACCCAGTAAAATCAAGGCTTTCAGAAATTATTAAATAAATATAAAAACGTCAGGGGCAAAGAGCATTACTCAGTTTCCTCGAAATCAAGCCACTTATCAGCTAAGAATTTCTTTATGTAAGAGTCAAATGCCGTATCAAGTGTCTTATCAAGGCTGAATATGTTGAGTGAAGTTCCTGTAATGATGTCGGCGTGTCCCTCCTGATACCTGATATTAATAAAAAGTCCATTGATGTTATCAGTAGATAATCCGGCTTCAATCTGGCTAAGAAGTGCTTCGGTATCTTTAGTGGACATAAGCATAACAATCTTCATTGATGAAGGCACTTTGCTTCCTTTGATAAGACTGAAACAGAAAGGCTTCTGATTAAGCCACAGCTCATATCTTCGGGCATCACCTTCAAGAGTTTCCCACTCCTCATCTGAGTAAAATGCACGGTTAATCTGCCCGTCTATAGAGTGAGAGCACGAGGTCTTTATATCTGCCTCTGATAAAAGAAAGTTATCGAAGGTATCCTTTACAAGCAGGTGCGACATAAATGTTTTAGTGTTTTTTATTCTAAGTGAAATCATATAGTATCTCCAATCTTTAATAATGTGTCCAGAAGGTCTGAACTTAACTGCCCCTGATTATTATACTATTATTTTTGATGTTTTTCATTAAGTATTTTTGATTAATACAGCAATTTCAAGTTAATGGTAAAAAAAATATCTGGTGTAATAAGAATTGTTTCAAAGGTAACTAAGGAAATATTTTGAATTAAAAGATAAAATATGTTAATATAAAATAATAAAAATATTTACATAATTGAGGAGGCCTTTTAATGAAAAGAAAGCTTATACATGTGGTATTGCCGGTTCTGGCAGTTGTAATGCTGTTCTGTGTCAGAACACATAAAATCAGCGCTGCTACTATTGTCCAGAGTGGCAGCTGCGGGGCAGATGATGGCGGCAATATTACATGGACACTTGATGATGAAGGTTGTCTGACACTTGATGGTACAGGAAGAACAAAGGATTACAGAGAAACAATCAATGGTCAGGATACTCTTATTGATAAACCATGGAAAGAATATAGAAAGTACATTAAAAGTGTAGTAATTAAGGATGGAATTACATATATAGGTAAAGATATTTTTGATGATTTAAGTAATCTTGTAAGTGTTGACTGTGGTAATACATTAGAGACAATAGGTACATTTGCCTTCTGGTCATCTCCAAATCTTACAGATATTAATCTTGGAAATGTTAAAAGAATATCACAGGGCGCATTCCAGAGCTGCGCTTCTATTAAGAATGTATATATTCCGGGTAGTATGAGAGTGGTTGAATTTGATGCGTTTTCATATGATGAAGCACTCGAAAGTGTATATATTGATAAAGCAAGTGATGCATCAATTCCATTTTTATCAGTCTCACCTATAGCATTTAAGTATTGCAATAGTCTTAAAGAAGTTAATGTTAACCCTGAAAGAACTGATTTGATATCAATAGATGGTGTGCTTTATTCTATAAACAGGGAAAATGAGCTTGCATATACTGCAAATAATATGTATACAATGACTGAAGGGAATTATGTTTTAATATATTATCCATCTGGAAAGACAGATAAGGAGTACATAGCACCAGATAAACTGGAACTTATAGGTGGATATAATATCAGTAATAAATATCTTGAAAAGATAGTGCTTAATGAAGGCTTAAGAGTAACGTCATCTGCACAGTTAAGGGAAACAGCTTATTTATACAGTGGCTTTATGGATGAAGCTTCTTATGAATTTGCCAATCTTAAAGAACTGATAATTCCATCAACAGTCATTGAAGCAGATTGCAAATTTGAAACAGACGGAATAGATAAGGCTGTTAATAAATCAAATGTAGACGTAAAGATGGAATGTAGAAACAGTACTTTTGTATGTAACAGAAAATTTGTATCGTTAACAACAGGTCAGGAAAGCGATGTTATAAAAGCTTGTGATACATATACAACATTAAAGCACCAGTATGGAGAATGGTATATTGTGTGGGAGCCTACAGAATATCATGAGGGCGAAAAGGCACATAAGTGTAATGTATGTGGTTATGAGGAGAGAGTCTCTATTCCATCAACATCTGACAGTGCCAAGAATGGCTTATATATGGATGATGCTGGTAACTGGTATTATTACAAGGATGGCGTGGTAGAGAATGATTATACAGGACTTGCCAGCAATGAATATGGCTGGTTCTACGTATCAGATGGAGCAATCGACTGGAGTTATACGGGCCTTGCAAGTAATGAATATGGTTGGTTTTATGTGACGGGCGGAGTGCTTGACTGGAATTATACAGGCCTTGCGAATAATGAGTATGGCTGGTTCTATATCAGCAATGGTGTATTGGATTGGAATTATACTGGTACAGCAAGTAATGAATATGGAACATGGAATGTTGTAAATGGACAGGTAGTGTTCTAAAAGGTGTCAGACTCTTGGAAGAGCCGTGCATTGGCAATGTAATATAGCATAAATATAGTATAAGAATATAACAATTTCCCTTAAACAGACAAGAACAATATTCATAGTCTGCTTAAGGGAATTTTTAATACCAGTAACTGTCTGAGAGAATTCTGCTGCCAGTTTATATACATAATTAATTGCCATTTTATTATCGCGAAATTAAATTTTCAAGAAGGTCAACAATCTTAAATAATACAGTAGATATAATACAGAGTATCACAATACTCATAGACACATAAGTCATCTTGAATACCTGTGAGCCGTATATTATAAGGTAGCCAAGACCTTTATTAGCGGCGAGGAATTCTCCGATGATAACACCGACAAGGCATAGACCGATATTAACCTTTGTGTTACTTATGATAATTTTCTTAGAGCCGGGCAGAATGAGCTTTGTGAGAATATCGCGTTTAGTTCCACCAAGCGTTTTAATAAGAGTAATCTTTTCCTTGTCAATCTCAAGGAAACCGGTATATATGTTAATTATCATACCAAATATCGCAACCGATATTGCAGTTATGATGATAGCTTTCATATTATTGCCAAGCCATACGATAATCATAGGGGCAAGGGCTGACTTTGGAAGACTGTTAAGCACTATAAGATAAGGCTCAAGACAGTCAGACAGTCCGCGCCACAGCCATAGGAGTACAGCCATACCAAGTCCAACGGCGATTATCAGAAAGAACGACAGAAAGGTTTCAAAAAGAGTAGTCCATATATGCATAAATATACTGCCATCTTTAGCCATAGATATAAATGTACTAAGAATTCTTGAAGGAGAACTGAATATAAATGGATTGACAACTCCTGTTCTTGTTGATATTTCCCATGCAGCGATAAAGCCTGTAAGAATAAGGAAACGTACAATAGTTACAATAATATGGTAGAGCTTAAGCTTGTTAAGATAAGTGCTTCTTTGTGGGCTTACAGCGGTGGAAGAATATATTTTCATCATTGAATTTCCTCCCATATCTCATTAAAATAACCTGCAAATTCAGGAGCCTGACGTGAAGTGAAAGGAGTCCTGTTTTTAATAGAAAAATGTATATCTATGATTTTCTTAATCTTTGCCGGACGATGGGAAAGAATAACAACCGAATCACCCATAGATATGGCTTCAGATATATCGTGGGTTACAAGAAGTGCAGTCTTTTTCTGTTCTTTGATTATGCCCCCAATATCATCGGCAACTTCAAGACGTGTCTGATAGTCAAGAGCAGAAAATGGTTCATCAAGCAGCAGTATATCAGGGTTTAGTGCAAGTGTCCTGATAAGAGCTGCGCGCTGCCGCATACCACCGGATAATTCACTTGGATGAACGTGCCTGAACTGATATAATCCGTATTCCTTAAGCATGGCATCAACATTTGCGAGATGTTTGGCATCCTTTAAGTGATTAATCTCAAGACCAAGTGTGACATTGGCATATATGGTACGCCATTCAAACAGAGTGTCTTTCTGTGGCATAAAGCCGATATGACGTATATAAGAGTCATTGTCAGTATTGTATACACGGGATACAATACTTCCGCTGTCAGGTTTAATAAGGTCACATATTATAGATAAAAGAGTTGACTTGCCGCACCCTGAAGGTCCTACGATAGATGTAAAAGAGCCGGGTGCAATATCCAGACATATTCCATCCAGAGCAGGTATTTCATCTTTTGGAGTGTTGTAAGCGTATGTGATATCCTTAAGTGAGAGAAGCGGTTCGGGTACATTTGTGGACATATTATCGGCAGTAATATTGCAGATGTTATCCAAGATTGCCTCCGACATATAAGAGATTACTATAATTTATGCATATATTTTTAAAATGTGTCATACAATGTGGCGGGTACATTTCAATGGATTATGTGAAATATATATTTCAAGGGCAGATATGATTGTATAATATTTTAAATCGGCTGATTTATAACTGTAAATATATATTGCCAAACAATAAAATCAAATCACAATATCATAAGTGGGAACAATTACACATTGAAAATATATAAATAAGAGTTATACTGTTATATAGTATGCAAAGATTATTTGACTGCATTTTAGTAAAATAATTCTGATACATCAGTGTAGTGATAAAGTTTATGACTGACATGCCTATTATTACATTAAAAAGAGGAAGTTATATGACAAAGTTAGAGGAGATATTATCATATATCAAAGGAAAGAGCGTTTATGTGCAGATGCATAATTTCCCAGACCCGGATGCTATTGCAAGTGCATATGGAATGAAAAAGCTGCTTGAAGCAGAGGGTATTACAGCAGAAATAGTGTACAAGGGAAGTATAGAAAAGACAGTGACAGCCAAGATGGTGTCACTTCTTAATATAGATATCCTTGAGATAAAATGTGCTGAGGAGCTGGATAAAGAAAGGGAAGTTATCATAGTTGATGCACAGAAGGGTAATGCCAATATAGTCGATACACATTCTGATAAGACTATATGCATAGACCATCATCCTGTATACAATACTAATAAATATGTTTTCGAAGATATAAGACCGGAGGTTGGTGCGTGTGCTTCAATAATAGCCTCATATTATATTGAAAATCATGTCAACATAGATATGCATATGGCAACAGCACTTTTATATGGCATAAAAGTTGACACTGCTGATATGAAAAGAGGTGTGACACAGCTTGATTTGGATATGTTTTATAAGCTTTACAATATGGCAGACCATAAGGTACTTAACAAGCTTGATACAAGTGTAAGGCAGTATGATGACCTTAAGGCTTATGCTTATGCTATTGCCAATGTAGACGTACATGGCGATGCATGTTTTGCAAGCACAGGTGATAACTGTCAGGAGTCGCTTATAGCCTCAATATGTGACTTTATAATGTCACTTGATGGAATTGACTTTGCTGTGGCATATTCAGCAAAGGAGGAGGGTGTCAAGCTCTCTATAAGAAGCGGCGGAGTGTATGATGCAGGCCGCATATCTAACCGCGCTTTAAAGGATATTGGCAATGGCGGCGGCCATGAGCATATGGCTGGCGGCTTTATAAGCTACGCTAAAGCAGGCTGTCAGGATGCCGCATGTGTAAGGAAAATAATAGAAGATAAGTTTTTGAGTGAATTAAGAGATTTGACATAACTCATCGTATAAAATAAGTCCGATATGGTAATCATTCTACTATAAGCGAACACGAAAGTGGACTGTGGTCATACATTTTAACTAAGGATAAATGTTCGCAAAGTCTTTAGGAGGAATGATAATGGCAGGTGTAAGAGTTACCATATGTGGAGTGAATACTAAAGATTTGCCACTGCTTAGTGCCAAAGATAAAAGAGAACTTCTTGTAAAGGTTAAAGAAGGCGACACAGAGGCAAGGGAGGAATTCATAAAGGGCAATCTGCGACTTGTGTTAAGCATAGTTGGCAGATTTTCCAACAGTAATGAGAATATGGATGACTTGTTCCAGATAGGATGTATCGGATTAATAAAAGCTATAGACAACTTTGACTTAGGACAGGGAGTGCAGTTTTCGACATATGCAGTTCCTATGATTATAGGAGAGATAAAAAGGTACCTGCGCGACAACAGTGCAATAAGGGTCAGCAGAAGCCTTAAGGATATGGCATATAAAGCCATATACACAAAGGAGCAGCTATTAAAGAAGAAGCAGAAGGAGCCGACTATATCAGAGATAGCAGGTGAGATAGGCGTATCAAAAGAAGAGATAGTCATAGCGCTTGAGGCGGTATCGCCCACAGTGTCTTTATATGAGCCGGTGTTTAACGAAGGACAGGACACACTTTATGTTATAGACCAGATAAAAGATGTCAAGGACGGCGAGGACAACTGGGTCACACACCTTGCATTAGATGATGCTTATAAGAAGCTTGAAGGCAGGGAACAGCAGATTATAAAAATGCGTTTTTATGAATATAAGACACAGATGGAAATAGCTGGTGAAATAGGAATATCGCAGGCGCAGGTGAGCAGGCTTGAAAAGTGTGCGCTTAAAAATATGAAAAAGTATCTGGGCACATAATAAAAAGAAATTGGGACTATAGTTATAATGTGGGCAGAAATAGTTTATATCCATATATTATTTTATAATGAATTAAATAGTTAGCAGATTTATAATTGTATATAATATGTTTAATAGCAGGCTTACTTTCATATTTTCATATTTATTGTAAAAGTGTGGAAATATGATGTAAGTCTGCTTTTATTCTAGTCATTTATATATCCGTCCGTATCTTATTCTTATTTTTTATGGCAAGGGATTTATAACCTTCTGATAAATATTGTGACATCATTATATATATTTTGACATAATCCGCCTGCTGGGATATAATTACTTTAATTGTATACATATGGTTAACGATTAAAATGTATTATGGATATAATGAAGTTCATATGTATAGTACGAGATGTTATGAAGGTTGCTTGCTAAGGAGGGGTGCTGCTGTGAAATGTCCTTATTGCGGAAAAGAGAATACAAGAGTTATTGATTCAAGACCAACGGATGACTGTTCTATCAGAAGAAGAAGACAGTGTGATGAATGTGGAAACAGATTTACAACATATGAAAAAATAGAAACACTTCCGCTTATTGTGGTTAAGAAGGATAATAACAGAGAACCCTATGACAGAGAAAAGATAGTAGCTGGCATTGTGAGGTCGTGTCATAAAAGACCAGTATCAATGGCACAGATAAATGGGATGGTAGATGATATTGAAAGCCAGATATTCAATATGGGAGAAAGAGAAATTCCGACAACAACAATAGGTTCTATAGTTATGGATAAGCTAAAGAATGTTGATGAAGTGGCATATGTAAGATTTGCTTCGGTATACAGAGAATTCAAGGATGTTAATACATTTATGGATGAAATTAAAAAAATACTGAACAGGAAGGAATAATTGTTGATGTTTAAAAGATTTTACCCTGATATGTATATAGACTCCGCTTATGATATTGATTATAAGGGGCTGTATGATAAAGGCTACAGAGGCATTATATTTGACGTGGATAATACTTTGGTAGAGCACGGAGCGCCTGTAACACCGAGGGCAAAGGAACTTTTTAGTGAGTTAAGAAAGATAGGATATGATACATGTATTATATCGAATAATAAGGAACACAGGGTTAAGCCGCTTGCTAACGAGGTCGGTTCAAAGTATGTAAGCAAGGCTGACAAGCCATCACCTAAGAATTATATAAAGGCGATGGAATATATGAATACTGATACGGATAACACATACTTTGTTGGCGACCAGCTTTTTACAGACGTGTGGGGCGCAAACAGGGCTGGAATAATGTCGATACTTGTTAAGCCTATAGATAAGCACGAGGAAATCCAGATAATCTTAAAGCGCAGGCTTGAGTGGATAGTGTTATTTTTCTATAAAAGGCAGAAGCACAAGTATATAAAAGTAAAGAGATAAAATCTGATTATTATCAAAATGTTACAAAGCATTTTCAGTATATAGCAGGACTTTGCTAGTATAAGAATTATAATAACATTATCAGATATAATAAATTTAATAAGGAAGTACAGTTATGGATATTAAAGGAACTACAAGAGTGTGTGGCCTTATAGGTAATCCGGTAGGACATTCTATATCACCAGTCATACATAATACATTGGCAGATATTACAAAGACTAATATGGTGTATACAACATTCAAGGTTGATAAGGAAGATGTTGCAAAGGCAGTTGAGGGCGCATATGCACTTGATATATTAGGACTCAACGTAACAGTGCCACATAAACAGAGCGTGATGGATGTACTTGTCGATATCGACCCTCTTGCAAAGGCTATTGGTGCAGTCAATACACTTGTAAGAAAAGATGGCGGTTATAAAGGCTATAACACTGATATACTTGGACTTAAAAGAGAACTTGAGGATGAGAGTATAAGTCTTTGTGGTAATAACTGTATAATACTTGGCGCAGGCGGTGCGGCAAGGGCGATAGCTTTCTTATGTGCACAGAGTGGTGCCAATAAAGTATATATGTTAAACAGAACAATAGAAAAAGCCGAGAATATCGCAGAAGCGGTCAATGGTTACTTTAATAAACAGTGCGTTATTCCTATGCATATGGATGGATATAAGTCACTTACAGGAAGCGGATATATCGTTATCCAGACAACAAGTGTCGGACTTTATCCTAATGTAGGCGACACAGCTATCGAAGATGAAGAGTTCTATAAGCTTGTAGGAGCAGGAGTTGACATAATCTATAATCCGTCAACAACCAAGTTTATGGAGAAGTGCAGGAAAGCTGGAAAGCCGGCTTACAATGGACTTAAGATGCTTTTATATCAGGGGGTTGCCGCATATGAGCTCTGGAATGATACAAATGTGTCTAAGGAAGAGGCAGAAATTGTATATAACAGAATGAAAGAGGAACTTGGAATTGAATGATAATATTGTTCTCATAGGATTTATGGGAAGTGGAAAAACAACATTTGGCAGGTGGATATCAAGAAAGCACGGATATAATTTCTGCGATACAGATGAATATATTGAACAGAAAGAGCATACAACGATTAACGATATATTTGCAGCTAAGGGCGAAGAAGCGTTCCGTGATATGGAAACTGACACAGTAAGAGAATTTGCATGCTCACTTAAGAAAAGCGTTCTGTCGGTTGGCGGCGGACTTCCATTAAGAAAAGTCAACAGAGAGCTGCTTAAGCAGGTAGGAACGGTTGTTTATCTTAAGGCATCTGAGGACGAGCTGTGCAGAAGACTGCGAAAAGATACGACAAGACCACTTCTTAAGGGTGGTAATCTCATGGATAAGATACATACACTTATGAAGCAGAGAGAAGATATATATATAGAAGCTGCCGACATCATTATTGATACGGAAAATAAGGCATTTGAACATATGTATGAAGAGATAATTAAGAACAGAAAGTAAGCGGCAGATAAGCCATTTGTATAAAAATATATTAATAAGAACTGGAGAATTAAAGATATGAAGCTTTTAGTTATAAATGGACCTAATATCAATTTCCTTGGAATAAGAGAAAAGGGTATCTATGGAACAGACAATTATGAAACATTAGTTAAGATGATAGAGGATAAGGCAAAAGAGCTTGGCGTAGAGGTGGAGGTGTTCCAGAGCAACCACGAAGGAGCTGTCATTGATAAAATTCAGGAGGCATACTACAAAGATGTTGATGGGATCGTCATTAATCCGGGCGCATTTACACATTACAGCTATGCAGTAAGGGATGCACTTGCTTCAGTTGCTTCTATTCCTAAGATAGAGGTGCACATATCTAATGTGCATACAAGAGAAGAATTCAGACATACATCAGTAACAGTTCCAGTATGTAACGGTCAGGTCGTAGGACTCGGACTTAAGGGATATTTATATGCAATGGAAGCTATTGTTGATATGACGGGTGATTATCATAGATGATTACTATGAATGTGATTGTTATTACATAAAAAAAGGTGTATAATGTAGCAACGAAATAACCTATTAGGAGAAAAAAATATGAATAAGCAGGAAGCAATAAGTATTTTAAAGGAACATAATCAGGAGCATGTTATTAAGAGATTAGAGGCTTTGGAAGATGATGCAGCTAAGAAGCTTATATCGCAGGTTGCCATGATTGACTGGAAGGTAGTAGAGAGTATTAATGACAAGTCAGACAGCAGCAGCGAGGATAAGAAGATTGAGCCATTAGAGGCAGTAGAGATTAAAGATATAAAGGCTAACAAGGAAAAGTATACTGCAAAGGGTGTAGAGGCTATAAAGAATGGTAAGGTGGCAGCAGTGCTTCTTGCAGGTGGACAGGGAACAAGATTAGGTCTTGATAAGCCAAAGGGAACACTTAATGTCGGTGTCAATAAAGACCTTTTCCTTTTTGGACAGCTTATAAGAAATCTTTTAGATGTTGTTGATATGACAGGAGCTTATGTACCTCTTTATATTATGACAAGCGACAAGAATAATGAGGATACAGTTGCTTTCTTTGAGGAGCATAACTACTTTGGATATGATAAGGATTATGTTAAGTTCTTCATCCAGAGCATGGTTCCATCTGTTGATTACAATGGAAAGTTGTATATGGAGAGCACAGACAGTCTTGCTATGTCACCAAACGGTAACGGCGGCTGGTTCTTATCATTAATGGCAGCAGGTCTTGATAAGGATATGGAAGAAAAGGGCGTTGAATATGTAAATGTATTTGCAGTTGACAATATCTTACAAAGAATTGCTGACCCGGCTTTCATAGGAGCAACTATGCTTGCAGGAGCTGAGTGTGGTTCAAAGGTTGTAAGAAAGTGCGAACCAGAAGAAAAGGTTGGCGTTATGTGCAGGGTAAACGGACATCCATCTATCATTGAGTATTATGAGATGTCAGAAGAGCTTGCTAACTTAAGAAGAGAAGACGGCGAGCTTACATATGGCTTTGGTGTTATACTTAACTATCTTTTCAGCTTTAAGAAGCTTGTTGAGATATCTAACACAAGCCTTCCACTTCATATTGTTGAGAAGAAGATACCATATATCGATGAGAATGATAATTACATCAAGCCAGAAAGTCCTAACGGATATAAGTTTGAGACACTTGTACTTGATATGGTAGAAATGATGGACAACTGTGTACCATATGAAGTGGAAAGAAGCTATGAATTCGCACCTATAAAGAACAAGACAGGTAAGGACTCACTTGAGAGCGCAAGAGAGCTTCTTAAGGTTAATGGAATTGAATTTTAAAATGCCGTGAATACATTATTTATGGGAGTCTGAGGTGTTTAAGGATTGCGTTAATTGCAGGTCGATGTAGCAATCCTGATACATCATTAATGTTTAATTGTATACAATATATTACATAAATATACGGAGGAAATTATGGTTGTTTTATTAGCAGGCGGAGCTGGTTACATCGGCTCACACACAGCGGTAGAGCTTATAAATGCAGGACATGAGGTTGTTATTGTTGATGATTACAGTAACAGTTGTCCGGAGTCTATTAAGAGAGTCGAAGAAATAACAGGAAAAAGCATAGTGTCTTATGAGGCGGATGTTAAGGATAAAGATGCGCTTCGTAAGATATTTAATGAAAATCATATAGACTGTGTTATACATTTTGCGGGACTTAAGGCAGTTGGAGAGTCAACACGTCTTCCAGCAAAGTATTACCGCAACAACATTGATACAACACTTTCACTTATAGAGTGTATGAAAGAAGCCGGAGTTACTAAGATAGTATTCTCATCTTCTGCAACAGTATATGGTGACCAGAAGCCACCTTATGTAGAGACTATGCCAAAGGGTGAGTGTTCTAATCCATACGGCTGGACTAAGTCTATGATGGAGCAGATACTTACAGACTGTGCAAAGGCTGACCCAGAGCTCACAGTAGTACTTTTACGTTACTTTAACCCAATAGGAGCACACTCATCAGGTAAGATAGGTGAGGACCCACAGGGTATCCCTAATAACCTTATGCCATATGTATCACAGGTTGCAGCAGGCGTGAGAGAGCAGCTTACTATATTTGGCGGAGATTATCCAACACCAGACGGAACTTGCAGAAGAGATTATATACATGTAGTAGACCTTGCATGTGGACATGTAAAGGCAGTTGAGTATGCAGATACACATAAGGGTGTTGAGATATTCAACCTTGGAACAGGAACACCATACAGCGTGCTTGAGATTGTACATGCATTTGAAAGCTCAACAGGAGTAAAGCTGAACTATAAGATAGGCGACAGACGTCCGGGTGACCTTCCTGACTCATGGGCAGATGCCACTAAGGCTAAGGAAGTTCTTGGCTGGGAGGCAGCTAAGAGTCTTGAAGATATGTGCAGGGACTCTTGGAACTGGCAGAGCCACAATCCACACGGCTACAGAGCTTAATTAAAAGACAATAATATATTGCAATAAGACTTGTTGTGAACATATAATGATATAAGGGTTAAAAAGTCGTTCGTGCAGGCATGCACGATAAGATTTATGAACTGTTGACACTGATATCATATTTTTATGTGACAACAGGTCTTTTTGTATATGAAATGTCCGGAGGTGAACGAGTGAAGTCGATTAATCTGTATACATTAACACGAGTTGAGGATAATGACAGTTTTGCGGAGTATGAGTACATAATATCTGCAAGAAAAGATTTCCAGAGAACCAGGATAAGGGAAAAAGAGTCGCTTGTGCAGCTTGTTACAAAGCTTATTAAGGCAGGGGCACAGTTAGCAGATCTTGATGACTTTTTTTATTCTTATACTATTGCGCATATCAGCAAGGAGTTTGACCTGTTAAAGGTGGCTGCTAACAGGAAGCTGATACTGAATATAGAACTGAAAAGTGAGGACGTAGGTGAGGAGAGGATTAAGCAGCAGCTTGTAAGAAACAGGTATTATCTTAGTCCTGTGACGACAAATATCATATCATATACATACATTCTTAATACGAATACTGTATACAGGCTTGATGATAATAACAGGCTTATACAGTCGGAATTTGTGAGTGTGGTTGCTGATATGAAAAGGTTTAAGAAATGTATGAAGAATAACATAGAAAGCCTTTTTAAAGCTAAGGATTATCTTATATCACCGGTCAATTCACCGGAAAGATTTGCAAGACACCAGTATTTTCTTACTAACCAGCAGGAGGCTATGAGCAGAAAGCTTTTATCAGGACTGCTAAAGGATGATGATAAGCGGTACTATTCTGTCAAAGGTGAGGCAGGAACAGGAAAAACACTGCTGCTTTATGACACAGTAAGAAAGCTGCCAGTGGATGCAGGAAAGTGTGTTATACATTTTGGAAGACGTACACCTAATATAGATATTCTTGAAAAGGCTATTCCATCTACAGATATAATAACATCAAGGGACTTGACAGACGGTGCGATGTTAAAGGGGTATGACTATATACTTGTTGATGAGACACAGAGGCTGCATGATGACCAGTTTGAGTGGATTGTAGACAGTGCGTGTAGTAATAATGAAGCTGGGAGTTTGGGCAGTTTAAGTGCTAGTAATAAAGTTGGAAGCATGAATGTTGCGAGTGATGACAGCAGGAGTTCAGTAAGAAATACCCCGAAAGTCGTTATGTTTTATGACTGTGAGCAGGTGCTTTCAAGACATGAGCAACAGCGTGCGATGGATAAAAGGATAGAAGAACTTGCGGATGAGAATTATTTTCTTTCAGACAGAATAAGAACTAATCCGGAGCTGTCTGCATTTATAAGAAATATGTTTGACCTCAATAAACGGGCAAGAGGCTATAAGTATGACTGTGTAACGATATGCTATGCAAACAGTATCAATGAATTTAAGAGACTTAAGGCATACTACAAGGCGAAGCAGTATATATACATAGATTATGAGAAGTCTTACAGAAATGTTAATAACAGATATAAGAGCAGAAAGTTTAACACCTATAAGGTTATAGGCAAGGAATTCGATAAGGTACTTACGGTAATAGACAGTAAGTTTAAGTACAATGAATACGGGGAATTATGTGCTGACTATGACGGTGATAACGATGATATACTTGAGAAGTATTTCTATCAGGTAGTTACAAGAGCAAGAGACCAGCTATGCATAATCGTGCTTAATAACGAAGATATATTCAGACGGCTGCTTGATATATGTGTAAATACTGAGCAGTGCCGAATAGAAGACTGAAATGTCTTGGAGTCTGCATTTTCTGTAATGTATGTGCCAGGCAGTGCCGGATAGAGGATTAAAGATGCTGATGTACAGATGGCTGAGGAGTAACGGATACATTCCTTTCAGAATAATATAAATTATGAATATATGCAGATTCATACAGAAGTATGCATATATCAGCTATTATGGAAAGGGGGTATCAGAGGTTATGAAGAAAATGAGGATGAAGTCATTATTAAAAATGACATTTTCACTCATACTTAGTATGATAATGGCTGTTATGATGAATATTACGGCTATGGCTGTTGTTATAGATGTAAGCAGCCATGACGGACTTATAGACTGGAACAGTGTTGATGAACACATTGAGGGTGTTATTATACGAATAGGTTACGGAAGTGACTATGTAAGTCAGGATGACAAACAGGCAATCCGCAACATGGATGCATGTGAAAGATTTGGTATACCATATGGAGTATATATATACAGTTACGCACTTAACATGCAGGATGTTGAGTCGGAGATAGAACACACACTGCGTATGATACAGGGGCGCAATCCTGTGCGTGGTGTGTGGTTTGATATGGAGGATGCTGACGGATACAAGGAAAGTAATGGAATAGATGTATATAAAGAAGGAAGTATGCTTACAGACTTCTGCATAAGGTTTGTCAGCGAAATGTATTCGCGTGGTTATACCACTGGTGTATATGCTAATTATAATTACTACAAATATGTATTAGATCTTGACAGGCTGACAGCGACCGAAGGTTTTAATATGTGGCTTGCACACTGGGGTATACAAGAGCCAAGCATGGACTGCATGATGTGGCAGTTTGGAGCTTATAAGATAGATGACCATGAATTTGATGGTAATATATTCTATGCAGATTACACATCGCCTTATGATAAATCTGAGATAGAAGTGGATGCAAAGGTAAATACCGGTGTAAATGTAACCTACCGTGCGCAGATATCAGGCGGCTACTGGCTTCCTGAGGTTGTTAATGATGAGGATTATGCCGGAATACAGGGAAGAGCCATAACAGGAATAACTCTGGCTACAGATAAGGGGTATGCTGTATACAGGGTATATTCTGGTGGAAGATGGCTTGACTATGTTGACAGCAGGAATTCAGATATATCAGACTTTTACAATGGCTATGCTGGTAATGGTGGAAATGTTGAGGCGGTTGAAGTGTATTATTACACGCCTGATTCACTGTTGTACAATGAAGCCACACCATATGCAACGCTTGTTGACGGAGGCTATAAGTATGCATATTACAGGGTCAGTCCTAAGTGGCGGAATTATTATTCTTACCAGACAGATGACAGCACAGATAACGGTCAGGACGGATACGCAGGAGTGTACGGAGTTCCTATTGACAGGTTCCAGATAATTATAAGGTAAGGAAATATTTTTAAGTGGATATAATATTAACGCATTAACGCTGATTTTATCATTCCGGATAGTAATAATGATTATATGAATAATTTTATGCATACTGGCAGATTATAATGATGTCAGGGTCAAAAGGTCTAATCCCACATGAGCTTGTTCATAAGTGGGTGTAAAAGTCGTGGCATTTGACCCCAATATCTTATAATATTATTAAGTCAGAATTATAATAGGAGAACAATATGCGTAATATTATGAAAAATAATGCCGGGGATGACAACAACATTTATGATAATATTAATGGCATGATTAATAATGACGTTAATTATAACATTAATAAAGATACTAATGATATTACTAACGATAATAATTGTCATAATAATGGATGGAATAATCACGACAATAAGAAGAACAGCACGTATAATAACAGGCAGAATGAAAATGGCGGTACAGACAATGAAAACACTAATAATAAAGACAATAATGAAGATGTGTGTGACGGTCAGGTGACTCTTGATAACAATAATGGTAGTGGTTCGATTAAGCTCATAACGATTATTGGTGAGATAGAAGGGCATGATAATCTTCCGGCGGCAAGCAAGACAACTAAGTATGAGCATATGCTTCCACAGCTTGCCATGATAGAGGATGATGATAAAATATCAGGTGTACTTTTTCTTATGAATACTGTAGGTGGTGATGTCAGTGCAGGGCTTGCTCTTGCTGAGATGATATCATCGATGAGTAAGCCTACAGTGTCACTTGTTATAGGGGACTCACACAGTATCGCTGTGCCTCTTGCTGTGAGCACAGATTATTCATTTATAGTGCCAACAGCAACGATGATTATACATCCTGTGAGAATGAATGGTAATATAATCGGTGCAAGGCAGACATATGATTATTTTGAGAGAATACAGAAAAGAATAGTTTCCTTCATAGCACACCACAGTGATGTGGATGAGGATGACATTGAAGATATGATGATGAACACGCAGATGCTTACAAAAGACTTAGGCACTATACTGGTAGGGCAGGATGCTGTTGAAATAGGGCTTATAGATGAAGTCGGCGGGATAAAGGAAGCATTTGCAAAGCTGAAAGCAATGATAAAGGACAGTTGTAATGATAAGAAATAATGAAAATACAGATAATAACGGATGTAATTTATGTCCCCGTATGTGCAATGTGAACAGGCATACGGGGACTGGTTACTGTCTTATGACAGACAGGCTTAAGGTGGCAAGGGCAGCACTTCATATGTGGGAAGAGCCTTGTATATCGGGAGAACGTGGAAGCGGAGCCGTATTTTTCAGCGGTTGTACATTAAGATGCGTGTTCTGCCAGAACTATAAGATAGCTGCCGCAAAGGTTGGAAAATATATAACAGTGGACGAACTGGCAGATATTATGTTAAGATTACAGAATAATCAGGCTAACAATATCAATCTTGTTACACCTACACATTATGCAGGACAGATAGCAGAGGCACTTATAAAGGCTAAGGACAGGGGGCTTAAGATACCTGTCGTATACAATACAAGTGCCTATGAAAATGTTGATACACTTAAGATTATGGATGGACTTGTGGATATATATCTTCCTGATTTTAAGTATATGGATGGTAAACTTGCGTTGAAGTATTCTAATGCAGGGAATTATCCAGAAACTGCGAAGGCTGCGCTGCGTGAGATGGTAAGACAGACAGGTACTCCTGATATGTATGGCGATGATGATACACTTGTTAGGGATGGTTATGTGGAAAGCGGCATTATGAAGAAAGGTGTTATAGTAAGACATCTTATATTACCGGGTTATACTAAAGAGTCCAGAAATGTTATAAAGTATCTATATGATACATATAAAAATGATATATACATAAGCATAATGAACCAGTATACTCCGCTTGAGCACGTAAAGCCATATAAGGAATTGTGCAGAAAAGTTACAAAAAAAGAGTATGATAAGGTTGTTGATTATGCCATAGATATAGGTGTTACCAATGCATTTATACAGGAGGGCGGGACAGCTAAGGAAAGCTTTATCCCTGAATTTGACTTTACAGGTCTTTAAGATGTATAAAGCATTATGTGAGGAGGAACTATGCAATATAAGGTTGGCAACCCGTGTATGCAGGGCTGCAATATAGTAGATGGTGGATATAATTTTGCATATGCAAGCACAAATGCTTCACTATATAGTGATATAAAGGCATATGTATGCATATTTGAAAAAGACAGCAGCGAGTGCAGGTATGAGCTGGAGTTAAAGAAAAGTATGGGAACAGTGTATACACTGTTTTTGTCGGACATTAATATAGATGACTGCCTTTACTGCTTTAAAGAAAATGGGCAATATATAGTTGACCCATATGCAAAGGCAGTTACAGGATGTGCGGTTTTTGGCGGGGAAGCGGAAAATGTTTTGCATTTAAGCCCTGTTAAGCTGAGTGATTATGACTGGGAGGGCGATGAGCCGCTTCATATTCCATATGATGAGTGCATTATGTACAAGCTCAATGTAAGGGGATATACAAAGAGTAAGTCATCCAAGGTAAAGGCTAAGGGTACGTTTGCAGGAATAACAGAAAAGGCGGATTACTTAAAGGAATTAGGTGTAACAACAATAGAGCTTATGCCAGCTTACGAATATGATGAGATGGGCAGGTTTATGCAGTTTACAGCTGCAAGTGCAGTGCCAAGATACAACTATATGCAGGCTAAAGGCTATGCACACAGCATTTTAAAACGTGATGAAAGGATAAACTGCTGGGGCTATACAAAAGGCTTTTACTTCGCACCAAAGGCAGCATACAGCGAGTGCGCCAAAGGTGTGCAATATACTGACTACACAACAGAATTCAAGGACATGGTAAAGTGCCTTCACAGTAATGGAATAGAGGTTGTTATGGAGTTTTTCTTCAAGGATGTGGATACTTCATATATAACAGACTGTGTACGATACTGGGTGAAAGAATATCATATAGATGGTGTACATATATACTGTGATGATGTGTCGTTAAATGCGCTTGCAACAGATGCATTGCTTGCTGATACCAAGATTATGACTATCAGGTGGAATGGTGCAAAAGGTGTATACAGACATATGGCAAGCTACAATAATGATGTCCAGAACATAATAAGACGTTACTTAAAGGGTGATGAAAATATGCTGGGGGCATTTGCAGAAATGCAGCTAAATAATCCTGATAATGCCGCAGTGATTAACTATGTCACCACGAATAACGGTTTCACTATGTATGACCTTGTGAGCTATGACAGAAAGCATAATGAATTAAACGGAGAGAATAACAGGGATGGTGAGAACTTTAATTATAGCTGGAACTGTGGTGAAGAGGGAGCTACAAGAAAGCTTAAGGTAAGGCAGTTACGAATAAGACAGATTAAAAATGCGCTTGCAATGGTTATTCTGGCGCAGGGTACGCCACTTATACTTGCCGGTGATGAGTGTGCCAACAGCCAGCAGGGTAACAATAATCCGTACTGCATAGATAATGAGATATCGTGGGTGAACTGGAAGAATAATAACGATGCCACGGAGATATATGAGTGGACAAAGTTTCTTATAGATTTGCGTAAGAAATACGGAATACTTCACAGTAAGTACAGACTTACACAGGGTGACAGCTTATCATATGGCTACCCGGATGTATCATTTCACGGGCTTAATGCGTGGTATGCAGATATGGACAATTATTATAGGCAGATAGGAATAATGTATTCTGAGAGTTATGCTGATAAAGGTTCAAGAGAGCTTATATATATTGCATACAATATGCACTGGGAGAGCTGTTCGCTTGCACTTCCAAAGATAGAGGGTGATAACGGCTTTAAGATAGCGGCAATGACAGACAGTACACCGGGCAGTGTATGCATCGACAGTGAAGCGCGTAAAGTAACGATACCACCAAGAAGTATGGCGGTGCTGACAGGCGAATATCAGGAAAGAAAGAAGCCATCGGATGTGGCAGCTTCTGGTAAGCAGGCAAAGGATGAAAATGTCAAAATAGAGTGCCCTAAAGTAAAAATGTGAAAATAAATATCCTGAAAGAGCATAAAGATAATTAAAAATATAAAGAAAGGACAGTAAATAATAGTACAAATAATATGGATTACAATAAACTTAATGAATTAAAAGCAAAGTATGGCGATTATGAAGAAGTGTTTAAGTCTGGTGATTATGACAAGGCGGCTGATATACTAAAAGCAGTGCTTGATGTCATTGAGGATGAGTATAAGGGTGTAAGAAAAGCCGGAATGATAGATAAAGACCTTGTTGTAAGAAAGTCAGAAGGAACAGGTCAGATATGGCTGTGTACTAATCACATTATGGAGTATTATATATATGCCTGCTACTTTGAGCCTGACACGGATATATCTATGCCGGAGCTTCCTATAGCAGAATATTACAGAACTTATGCAGACCTCTGTGTTAAGTTAAAGAAGTATAAAAGAGCAGAGGATGCCTATAAAAATTCTCTTTGCTGGAACCCTGTGGACTTGGACTCTTATCTTGGACTTGCTGAGTGCTATAAGTACCTTAATATGCTTACAAGATATCTTGATATGACAAAGCAGGCATACAGATTTTGCTGCACAAGGGCGACAATGGCGCGTTTTTATAGAAATATGGGCTTTTATAATCTGTCATCATACAACACAGATATGGCAGCAGCCTGCTACACTTACAGTAACATATATTATCATACTGATAATGCAGAGTCAGAGCTTGAATATATAAAAAATGCACTTGCCGCAGCAGGAGAAAAAGTGGCTTCTGCAGAAAATGAATCTGACTTAGCAGATAAGAAAGCAGTTGCTTCGTCAGGCTATAAAGATAAGTCTGCAGGTTATAAGGAATATACTATAAAGCAGATGCAGGAAATGTTTGACAAGGAACACGTAGAGCCGGGTCCAGACTCTAAGACTATTGGTATTATATACAGAGTTGGCGAGCTTATGCTGCAGGATAAAGAGTACAGGCTCGCAAAGGATTGCTTTATGATAGTGTATGATATAACAAACGAGCCACAGTTAGAGGGCTTAATCGCAGAACTGGACGGATGCCTTGGCGAAGATGCGAAATAAGATTAGGAAAAGGAACGGAATATTATGGATATAAAAGAAAAATACGACAGCATTATATTTGACCTTGATGGCACACTCTGGGACTCATCAAAGCCTATATGTGAGGCATGGAATATTATACTGGATAAACATCCGGAAATATTAAGAGAGCCTATAACGATAGATGAGCTTGGCGGCTGTATGGGGCTTCCTATGTACGATATAGCGGCGAAGCTTTTTCCCTTGGAAAAGAGTGAAGTCAGGAATGCACTTATGGATGAGTTGTGCATATTTGAAAACGGATACCTTGAAAAGACAGGTGGGGTGCTTTTTCCAAAGCTTAAGGAAACTCTTGAGCGGTTAAAGAAAAAGTACAGACTTTTTATAGTAAGTAACTGTCAGGACGGATATATAGAAGCATTTCTTAAAGCACATAATTTTACGGATATATTTGAGGATACAGAGTGCTGGGGAAGAACCAGAGCGCCGAAGGGTGTCAGCAATAAGATACTCATAGAAAGAAATAATCTTAATAATCCTGTATATATCGGGGATACCGCTGGTGATGCGCAGTCAGCAAAGGATGCCGGCATAGATTTTATATATGCATCTTATGGTTTTGGCGAGGTAGCGGCTTGTGACTATGTTACAGATATAGATGCATTTGAGAAGCTTGTGGATATTCTGTAAGTTTTATCTGGGAAAATTAAATAATTCATCCTTGTAAAGATGTCGTGGTCAAAAGCCCACAACTATGATACCTACGGATTGTTCCGTGCTGCGCACTCCCACGTCTACGCTCCGCTTCGGTCCGTGCTAAACATGTGCCACTGGCACATAGCACCCTGCCCAATGTTTTATAAATAAAGGTTAAGGAAAATGTGTATTCTTACGATATATAAAGCACAAGGATGTAAGCAGGTTAATAGCAGAATTGTCAGTAAAGTTATTACCTGTATAAATTAAAAATAAGGCTACGGAGAGCAGTTATGATATGTATTGGAACTGTTTTTCCGCAGCCTTTTTTGTATATATTTTAGTGTGCAGCTTAGATGTACTTAAATTAATTGTAAGAAATCTGTCTAAAAAGTTGCCATAATAAAATATATGATGTAAGGGTCAAAAGGTCGCTTTTGCCTGTACAATAAGATTTTTTTAACTTGTTACCCACATGACACGGGAAATATTACAAGACACAGACAGTAAAGGAGAAAATGTATGAATACACAGGAAAAAGCTTATAATAATGCGATTGGGAGCTGCAGAAATGCCCTTTATAATAGCAGCATACAAAATCAGAGTAAGGCTATGAGGACTGTAAATAATCTTTTTAGTAAATACAGGACAAAAGAAACTGCAAATACAGATGGCACTGATACAACAGCTAAAGCAGGCGGTGCTGATACAGCAAACATCAGTAATGCGAACTCAGCAGGTTCAGCATTTGATACAGCTACAATAGGATTGCAGCTAAAACAGGCGGTAGACAGCATATTTGACCCTACAACGGGGATGAGTGATGAACAGAAGAAAAGATTTGTTGAAAAGCTTTATAAGAAGCTTGAGAGTGGGAAAAAGCTGTCAGCGGATGAATTACAGTACTTAAGAATGAACGACCCTGTAACATATGCAAAGGCGGCAAGGGTGCAGATGATGAGGGAGTCCTTTAAGAAACAGTTAGAAAGTGCTAAAAGCAAGGAACAGGCGGCGGATATGTACTTACAGAATATGTCACGTATAGCCGATGATGACCCTGCAAAGAAGGAACTTGAAGCGGCTTATAATGATGTTTATTCGCAGTTTAAAAAGACAGAAGCGTACAAAAAACTTCCAGATACAGAAAAAGAAGCAAAGGAAGAAAAAGCAAAGAAGAATGGAAATAAAGATAATACAAAGGTAGAGTGGGAGGAGGATAAGGAAGAAAATAGTGAAATAAACGAAATTCCACTTGACGATTTTTAAACATAGTGCTATTATAGGTTCAACATTTTAATAAGCTAAAGTCTACGAACAAGATAGTACTTTTTGAACAGGCATTACAGAGAGCTGGTGGCGATGGAAAACCAGTATGCAGGTCTTAAGGGAATGGGCTTGGGAGATGCACATATTAAAGATTTCATCAAGAGATTAAGTAGTTTGTGACGTGTCCTCACGTTATAGAGGCAGGATATATTAGTATCCGGGAAAGAGGTAAGTATATTATTTACATATTTGGAAGCAGTTTATAAGTATTAGATATATGAAGCTTAAGCCAAAGTTGTATATGCGGATATAAAGTTCACAATATATGTGAAGTTGATATGTTAAAGCAGCATATATGTATTATTCAAGGCAGAGTTTATGATATATGCTTAATGTATGCCAGTGAAATATATAGTTATACGGCAGTGAGTATTATACTTATGAATAAGGGTGGCACCACGATATTAGATTATTCGTCCCTGACAGGAATCCTGTCAGGGGCTTTTTTTATAGAAATATTTAATAAATGGATTAAAAATATATTTAAAGTTCTTATAGGATTTCTTATATCAGTCATCAGCTATGAAGAATGGCTAAAGATTATTGCTGGAGGTTTAATATATGAGAGTATTAAAGGCTTACAAAAAAACAGTAAGTATTGTTAATGAAACAGCCATCGAGCTTTATAAAGGGCTTGGCAGAGAACACAAGGGCTTTCTTATGGAAAGTAACGATAAGGATAATGGAAGATATACATTTATGGGAGTTGACCCTGAAGAGATTATCCAGTCAGATAAAGACAGCCTTGTTATTACTAAGTCAGATGGAACAAAGGATGTAAGATATGGCAATCCGCTCGAACGATTAAAAGAATATTTTGATGAATTCAAGATAATAAAAGATGCGAAGGAGCTTGAATTCACAGGTGGTCTGGTAGGAAGTCTTGGGTATGACTATATAAGATATACAGAAACTCTTCCAGATGATAATCCGGATGAGATAGGTATAGAAACAATACAGCTTATGCTTGCATCAAAGTTTATAGCTATCGACCACGAGGCAGAAACTTTTACAGCAGTAGTGCTTGATGAGGATAACGAAGAAGGTAAAAACAGGGCATTAAAAGAAGCCGGGAAGCTTATAGCACAGGCAAGAACAGGTGTTGACAAGTACCACGATGATAAAGTAAATATGGAACTTGACGGACATATATTGAAAAAATCGGACACGCTTGAAGAATACAGCCAGAAGGTTGAAAAGATAAAACAGTACATAAAAGATGGTCATATATTCCAGACAGTTCTCTCACAAAGATGGACAGTTGAAACAAAGCAGACAGGCTTTGAATTATATGAAAAGTTAAGAGAACTTAATCCATCACCTTATCTTTATTATTATAATTTTGGTGATTTTGAGATAATAGGAAGTTCACCGGAGATGATAGTTAAACAGACTGATTCAAAAGTGTATACATGTCCGATAGCAGGAACAAGAAGAAGAGGAAAAACTAAGGAAGAGGATATCGCTTTGGAAGAAGAGCTTCTTGCAGATGAAAAGGAGAGAGCAGAACATGTAATGCTTGTTGACCTTGCAAGAAATGACTGCGGAAAGATAAGCGAGTTAGGTTCAGTAAGAGTATCACAGTTTATGAATGTACAGAGATATTCACATGTTATGCATATCGTTTCACTTGTAGAGGGCAGAAAAAATGGAGAGTATCATCCACTTGACTTAGTATCCTCTTTCTTACCGGCAGGTACACTTAGTGGTGCTCCTAAGATAAGAGCAATGGAAATAATAGATGAGCTTGAGACAGTAAGAAGAGGCTTATATGGAGGTGCAACAGGATATCTTGACTTTGGCGGCAATATGAACTTCTGTATCACTATAAGAACTATGATTAAGAAGGGTGATAAAGTATATCTTCAGGCAGGAGCAGGAATAGTTGCAGACTCAAAGCCGGAGCTTGAATATCAGGAGTGCTGCAATAAGGTTATGGCACTTGCTAAGACTCTTGTTAAGGAGGAAAAGTTATGATTTTGTTAATAGATAATTATGATTCATTTACATACAACTTATATCAGTTTATTGGAATATTTAATAACGATATAAAGGTTGTAAGAAATGATAAGATAACAATAGAGGAGATAGAAAAGCTTGACCCTGAGTCAATAGTAATCTCTCCTGGTCCTAAAAGTCCTAAAGAGGCCGGAATAAGTGTTGAGGCGATTAAGCATTTTGCAGGAAAAAAGCCTATACTTGGAATATGCTTGGGACACCAGAGCATAGGCGAAGCGTTTGGCGCAACAGTGTCTTATGCAAAGAAGCTTATGCACGGCAAACAGTCAGACGTGATACATACGGGTGAGAGCATATTTGCAGGAATACCATCACCTGTAAAGGTTGCGAGATATCATTCTTTAGCTATTATAGAGGACACACTTCCAGATGAACTTGAGGTTATAGCAAGGACTGAGGATGGCGAAATAATGGCTGTTAAACATAAAGAATATCCGGTTGTCGGACTTCAGTTCCATCCTGAGTCGATATACACAGAACATGGCAAAAGAATGATAGAAAATTTTGTGAATGGAAACATATAAGAAAGGGAAAATATGATACTTGACGTTATAGTAGAAGATAAGAAAAAAAGACTCCCTGAACATAAGAAAAATATAAGTGAAGAAAAGATGAAAGAACTTGCACTTTCATCAACAAGAAAAAGCATAAGTTTTTATGATGCGTTAAAAAAAGACGGGCTGTCAATCATAGGTGAGTTTAAGAAGGCTTCACCAAGCCACGGAACTATGGATAACAAGATAGAGCTTGATGAAAGAATAAGACAGTACAGCAGCAGTGCAGATGCAATATCGTGTCTTACAGAGGAAGACCATTTTAACGGAAGTACAGAATACCTTAAGCAGATACGAAGTATGACAGACCTTCCAATCATAAGAAAAGACTTTATAATTGATGAATATCAGGTATATGAGGCAAAGGTTATAGGTGCAGATGCAATTCTTCTTATAGCGGCAATCCTTGATGATAATAAGTTTAAGAAATTATATGACTTAGCTTACAGTCTTGGACTTGACGTACTGTGTGAGGTGCATGATGAAGAAGAAATGAAAAGAATGCTTGCACTTGATGTAAAGATTATAGGAATAAATAACCGTAATCTTAAAACATTTGAGGTTAATCTTGATACTACAAAGAAGCTCTGCGATATGGTTACGCCGCAGATGAGAGCGGCAGGAAAGGTGCTTGTATCGGAGAGCGGAGTGTCAGACACAGATGATATAAAGGTACTTGCCAAAAGCCACGCAGATGCACTCCTTATAGGAACAGTGCTTATGGAGGCTGTGAAGCCACAGGAGCTCATAGCAGAGTTTAAGGGTGTATATGATAACGAATGTGATAAAACAGAGCTTATAGACCAAAATGGGCTTACTGAGGTTAAGATATGCGGTATCACAAGCATGGCGGATGTTAATCTGCTCATAAAGTATGGTGCCGACTATGGTGGAATGGTTGTATTTTATCCAAAAAGCAAGCGTGATGTAACAATAGAAGAAGCTGGCAGAATGGTTAAAATATTGAAAAAATCGGACATAAAAACAGTTGCCGTTACAGTGTCACCAGATGAAGAACAGATATTAAAGATACAGGATAAAGGCTTTGATTATGTTCAGATACATGGTGAACTTAGTGAAAATGTGTACAATTTATGTAAGCTTCCAATCATAAGGGCAGTCAATATATCACAGGATGATACAGATAGTGTAAAGAAAAGCATAGAGAGTGCCACAGCTATGGATAAAGTTGTAGGAATTCTTCTTGATGCAGGCATTCCGGGTTCTGGAAAAACATTTGACTGGGACAGTGTCAAAGGGCTTGAATTAAAGGAGAAAAAGCTGTTCTTAGCAGGAGGACTTAACAGTTCTAATGTGGCAGCAGCTATCAAATGTGTTGAACCTGATGTAGTTGATATAAGTTCAGGCGTTGAATATGATGATGTCTTAATAAAAGGCAAGGATGAACAAAAAGTAAAAGAATTCATATGTAACGCAAGAGCAGCAAAATAAGCTGTAAAAACTAATTATGAATGGTGAAGTGATATAGTAATCAGTGGGTATCCGTCAGGGGGAAATACATTTTAACCCTGACATATATATACGAAAAAACAGGAAAAGAGGAGTAACAATGGCAGATAACAGATATTATGGACAGTTTGGCGGACAGTATGTTTCAGAGTCACTTATGAACACTCTTAAGGAGCTTGAAACAGCATTTAACGATGCTATGAATGACCCTGAATTCATAAAGGAGTATATGTATTATCTTAAAGAGTATGTAGGAAGAGAAAATCCTTTATATTATGCAGAAAAGCTTAGTAAAAAATATGGAGCAAAGATATATCTTAAAAGAGAAGACCTTAACCACACAGGAGCACATAAGATTAATAATGTAATAGGCCAGATTCTCTTAGCAAAGAGAATGGGAAAAACTAAGGTTATAGCTGAAACAGGTGCAGGACAGCACGGAGTTGCAACAGCGACCGGAGCAGCACTTTTCGGTATGGAATGTACAGTATATATGGGTGCTGAGGATATTGAAAGACAGGCGCTTAATGTATTTAAAATGGAGCTTTTAGGTGCTAAAGTACAGCCGGTTACAACAGGAAGTTCAACACTTAAGGATGCCACTAATGAGGCTATAAGAACATGGGCTGAAAGAGCAGAGGATACATTTTATGTAATAGGTTCAGCAGTAGGACCACATCCATATCCTAAGATGGTTAAGGAATTCCAGAGAATAATATCTACAGAGGCAAGAAGACAGATATTAGAGAAGGAAGGAAGGCTTCCAGATGCGGTAGTTGCCTGCGTTGGTGGTGGTTCTAATTCCATAGGTATGTTTGCAGACTTTATGGATGACAAGGATGTAGACCTTATAGGTGTTGAGGCTGGCGGACTTGGTATAGAAACAGGAAAGCACGCATCTGCCATGGCGCTTGGTGAACCTGGTGTGCTTCATGGAATGAAGTCTTATCTTTTACAGGATGAGGCAGGCAATATAAAGCTTGCACATTCTATATCAGCAGGACTTGATTATCCGGGTGTAGGTCCGGAACACGCATATTTAAGAGATTCCGGAAGAGCAAAGTATGTATCTATAACAGACTCTGAGTGTATGGATGCATTTATGGAGTTATGCAAGGAAGAGGGCATAATACCAGCGATTGAGAGTGCGCACGCACTTGCACATGTGTTAAAGATGGCACAGGGTGAGTATAAAGGCAAGACTATAGTTATGTGCCTTTCAGGACGTGGCGATAAGGATGTTCACACAGTACAGAAGTATCTTAAGGGAGAGGAGACAAACAAGTAATGAATAGAATAGAAGAAAAGATGTCTGCACTTAAGGCAGAAGGTAAGAAAGCATTTATAACATATACAACAGCAGGTCTTCCAGATATGGAAACAACAGCAAAGATTATGCACGCACAGCAGGAGGCGGGCATAGATATTATGGAGCTTGGAGTTCCATTTTCTGACCCTGTAGCTGACGGCCCTGTTATACAGGATGCATCATATGAAGCTATACAGCGTGGCGCAACACTTGCAAAGGTATTTGAGCTTATGAAAAAAGTAAGGACAGAAGGGCTTACTACACCAGTTGTATTTATGATGTATTACAATACTGTATATCATTATGGTCTTGATGCATTTGCAGCTATGTGTGCTGAGTGTGGCGTTGACGGACTTATTATACCTGACCTTCCATATGAGGAGCAGGGAGAGTTAAAGGCTGCTCTTGAAAAGGCTGAAGGAGCGCCTATATTAATCCAGCTTGTATCCCCTGTATCAAAAGACCGTATACCTATGATTACAAAGGATGCAAAGGGCTTTGTATACTGTGTTTCACAGATGGGTGTTACAGGAAAGGGCGCTAACTTCCATGCAAAGATAAAAGAATATCTTGCAGACGTTAAGAAGAACAGTCCGGTACCTGTTATGATGGGCTTTGGAATAAGAACAGCTAAAGATGTAGAGCCGCTTCGCGATATTATAGACGGAGCTATTGTTGGTTCACATTTTATTAAGCTTATGAGAGAACATAACTTTGATACAGAAGCAGTTAAGGATTATATTAAGACATTTAAAGAGGAGATGAATTCTTAGTTTATGGTAACTGAGCTTGTTAAGACTGCCATAGCTACCAAGTGTCTTTATGAAAATGCAAGAATGACTGGCAATTACGAGTGCGCATATTCATTAGGTCTTTTGAGTTATCTTGAAGGACTTAATGAGCACTCTGTAATAACAGAGCTTGACAGTGTTTATAAAGATGTTATGGAAAATGTGGACAAAATAAATACGCAGGATGAAAAAATAAAACAGCTTGTTAAAATACTTAAAGATTATGAGATTACGCCGAAATTTGATGCACAGATGGACGAACTTTATCATATGGGTTATCAGAGTAAAAAGCTTTAAAATAGTACTTGAAAAAGATAAAGCTGGATTATATAATATATTGTGTGACTTAAGTTAGGTATTGACTTATTCTGAATGTTGCGTTATATTTTACAAATGTAATTAATAAATGAAAGATAGGTGGATGTTAGCGATGACAGAATTGGTTAAGGTTGCAGACATTGATAAAACACATAAGAATCCGATTGCTGAGCTTGTTCAGATAGCATGTAAGTATGATAGTCATATTGAGATTGAGGGCGAAGGAAAAAATATCAATGCCAAGAGTCTTATGGGGATTATGGCATTTGGATTAAAAGAAGGCATCGAAGTGAAAGTTATAGCTGCTGGCAGCGATGAGAACGAAGCAACAGATGCTATTAAAAACTTTTTAACATGTAATGACTGATTAGGGAGGATGTAATTATGAGAACTAAAAAAGTTGAAACAAACGAAATATTTGGTAACGCATTAACAACTGACAAGACAGCAGATACAGAAGTTAAAGAGACAGGCAAACCAGCTGCAAAGAAACCAGCCGCTGCTAAGTCATCGGAAAAGAAGACGGTAAAGGAAGCAGTAGCAGAAAAGAAGGAAGATGTAGCAGCAAAGATAAACGAAGTTAAGGCTGATATTGCAGAAAAGAAAGAAGAAGCTAAAGCAGTAGTAGAAGAAGCAAAGGCTGTTGTAACAGAGGCAAAGGCAGAGGCAGCACCAGCTAAGAAGAGAGGCAGAAAGCCGGCAGCAGAAAAGGCAGCTAAGCCAGCAGCAAAGAAGACAACAAGAAAGACTACAGCTAAGAAAGAAACTGCAAAGAAAGAGCCAGTTAAGAAGGAAGCTGAAACAAAGCCAGCAGTTAAGAGAACAACAAGAAAGACTACAGCTAAGAAGGCTTTAAAGAAGGAAGTATTCTTCCAGTATGAAGGAAATCAGATAGATGAAGAAACACTTCTTGCAAGAATTATAGAAGATGCTAAGAGCCAGAATGTAGAAATCAGTGAACTTGAAATGTACATTAAGCCAGAAGATAAGGCTTGCTATTATGTAGCTAATGGTTTTGCAGGAAAGGTTGACCTTTTCTAAGATTTATTGAATATAATGTCTGAAGTTTAAGAACGGCATACAATTATAAAACAGATATAATATATGTATTTACATAAAGTGGGAAATTACAATTTATTTATGGAAGTATGAGATATTATGTTTCATAAGAATATTTAGTAAAGAATTATAATCAGGACATAGTATATATGGTTTATAAGACAGATTACCAGCAGGTATATGCAGGTAATCTGTTTTATTTTGCGCTTTTATAGTGATTTTGGTTTTAATATATAAACATTTTATATGTATTTTGTATTGCTCTTTATTCTGAACGATTGTATTTTAATTGTTTTTTTGCAAAATCGTTTTGAAAAAAATGTCGAATTGATGTATAATTATACTTGGTTGTAAGAGATAATTTAATAATTTGTTTAGTGCATATGAGAGGTGTAATGATATGTTTGAAGTCAATGATAAAGTTGTTTATGGTGTAGTAGGTGTGTGTGAGATAGAGGATATTGGAAAGCCACCTATTAAGGGTATTGATAAGGATTACTATTTTCTTCAGCCGGTGTATGACAGTAAAGGTATTATATATTCACCAGTTGACAGCAGCAAGGTTATGATTAGAAGTATCATTGATAAGAACAGTTGTGAGAAGCTTATTGCAAGAGCAAAGCATTGCAAGGATGATGAGGAACTGAATGAAAAGGTTCATCCTATGAAGTATGATGAGATGGTAAAGTCACAGGATTTAGTACAGCTTATGCATCTTGTAAGAGCTTTATTTAATATAAAGAACGAAAGAGCCAAAGAATTAAGACGTATGAAGTCGGCAGACAGCAGGATGCTCACAACAGCAAGAAAGCTTTTATACGGAGAGATAGCAGAGTCTATGGGAAAGGACTTTGAAGAAATGTCAGAGGAGATGGATAACTATCTTTCTGTATTATAGTTTTAGATGTTAATATAGGTATTAAAGCCAGTATGTATGGTAGCTTTAGATATATTATTGATAAAAGCTATCATTTATGCTGGCTTTTATTATGTAGAGGTTGTATACTATATATAATATAAGACGGAAACTAAAATAAAAAAAACGGTTTATTTTTAATTGACAATAAATTAACATATTGTTAAGATATGTGTAAGCAATGAGCCGTGCCAGACGAAAGTCTAAAAAGAGCTGTGCTGGCACAAAGCTCTTTTAGATGATTTTGGCAGATAGGGCGAATGCCCGACAGTGCGTGGAAGCGAAGCTTTCGCGCACATGCACGGCGAAAAAGTGCCGAAGCGAAGCGGAAATGAGGATTAAAATGTTAGATTTAGGTGAAATCAGGGAAAAAATAGATGGAATTGATAAACAGCTTGTATCATTATTTGAAGAACGAATGGCACTTTGTCATTCAGTAGCGGAATATAAAATTTCTACTGGCAAGAAAGTGCTGGATACGGAAAGAGAAAATGCAAAACTGGCGGCAATTACAAAAATGGTTCAGAACCCGGAAAATGTCCATGCAATCAATGACTTATTTTCACAGATTATGGCAAATTCCAGAAAAATGCAGTACCGTTTATTAGAAGAAAACGGTCAGACATTAAGAGAGCCGTATGAAGCTGTGGACGAAGTGGACAAGACCAACTGCAAGGTCGTTTATCAGGGCGTTCCGGGGGCATACAGCTATATTGCCATGAAGCGTTACTTTGGTGAAAATGTAGAAAATTTTCATGTGCCGACATGGCGCGATGCCATGGAAGCAGTCAAAATGGGCAAGGCAGATTATGCGGTGCTTCCGATTGAAAATTCAACAGCCGGGATTGTGGCAGGTGTTTATGATTTATTGCAGGAATATAATAACTATATTATTGCAGAAACTTATATCAAGGTAGAACATGCACTGCTTGGTCTTCCGGGTACGGATTTGGACAAGGTAACAACCGTTTATTCCCACCCGCAGGGCTTAATGCAGTGTGAGGGATTTTTGGAACAGCACAAGGACTGGAATCAGATTAGTCAGGCAAATACAGCGCAGAGCGCCCAAAAGGTGCTTTTGGAAAAGAATCCGTCCCATGTTGCCATTGCAAGTGAAGAAGCAGCACAGGTATACGGACTGGAAGTGTTAAAGCATAAAATTAATGATTTGGACAACAATACGACCCGTTTTGTCATTGTTACGAATACAAGAAAATTTGTGAAAAATGCAAAGAAGATGAGCATTGTATTTGAAACGGCAAACGAAGCCGGAACACTCTACAACCTGTTAAGCCATATCATTTACAACGGACTGAACATGAACAAAATTGAATCACGCCCGATTGAAGGCAGAGAGTGGGAGTTTCGCTTTTTCGTAGACTTTGAAGGCAATATTGATGACCCGCGGGTTATTAACGCATTGCGTGGCATTGAGGAAGAATCCAAAAAGATAAAGCTGCTGGGAAATTACTAATTTCCCGGCGGGATATCCGTATAGAATGTGATTTTAAAGAGGGGGAAAGTCTATGAATATAGCTATATGTGATGATGATATAGAATTTTGCACCACATTAAAGCGACAGTTGACAGACTGTCTTCAATACAACGATATTATTGATATTTATTATAGTGGGGAAATGTTTCTTGCAGGCTGTAAAAAATGTAATTATGATGCCGTTTTTCTGGATTTGTATATGGGTGGAATGACGGGATTTGAAACAGCAGAAAAGCTGGCTCATTGTGGAAAGGAAACGAATATTATTTTTCTTACCTCAAATGATTTAATGGTATATGACAGCTTTGAATATCAGCCGTTCTATTTTTTAAGGAAGGCACAGTATCAACAGGTACTTCCGAAGGTAATCAGTAAATTAAAAGGAAAATTAAAACAAAATGGAATCGTACAATTTGATATATATGGCAGTAGTGAAAGTATAGCAGTTTCCAGTATCATATATATTCAAAGCGATAATCACTATATTATAATCCACACAAACAAATATGATTATGAAATCAGAAATACGCTGTCCCAAATGGAAAAACAGCTTTTGTCATATGATTTTGTAAAAATACATAAAAAATATATTGTAAACTTAAAGTATATAAAAAGAATTCATATAGCGGAAGAAAAAATACTTTTAGATAATGGAGTAGAATTGGAAATTAGCAGAAGGAATAAGACTAATGTATTGAAAAAATATAAGGAATATAAAAGAACGATGGTGAAGGTATGATATGGGGATATGGAAGTGATAAATTTTTAGTAAATGGACTAGGAAGTATTTTTATCAGTTTGTTAATGTTAGAACAGATGCATACACTTTTAGCAGTTCCGTCACAAAAAGACAGAGAAAACAGATATATAGCAATGGGGGTTGCTGTGATAGGAATTACGGTATTTATGCAGTTTTTATGGATAAATGAGTATTCTGTGTGGTGGAATATTCCGGCACAATGGGTTATGTTAAGTATATATGGAATTATTGGAGAAAAAGCAAAAGGGTATGTGGCAGTTAGCAAAGCGACAGTTGTAATAACGTTTTTTAGTATTGCCGTTATATTAACAAATGGAATAGTATCTACGATATTAATAAAAATATATATGGTGAATTTGTCAGTTATATATTTTTTTGTAGCATTGTTAAGTATGTGGGGAATAAAAAAAATATCCGGATTATCTAATACAGCAGAGAAGGTATTGCTTGTAGTTGTTGTCATTATATCAGTAGGAATAGTGTATTTGCTGCTGTTTACGACAGCAAGCAGAATGTATAGTGTAGTAGGCATTGTATTAATTGATAGTATACTAATTTATCTTTTTTTGCGGACAAAAGAAGAACAACAAAGAGAACAATACTATATGCAGCAGGAACGAAAACGGCAGCAGCAGGAATTATATATGCGCGGTATTCATGAAATTGATGAGCAGATAAAAAAAACAAGGCATGATTTAAAAAAGCACTTGCAGAGCCTGAATGGGTATCTTTACAGTGAAATACCGGATATTGAGGGAATGCGTCGTTATTTAGCAGAATATACGCAAAGAACACTTATATTGGGAGATATGGTTTATACAGATAGTATTGTTGTCAATACTATTCTAAATGCAAAATTGATGTTTTGCAGGGAAAAAGGAATACAGACAGAGGTATATGTATGCCGGAAGTTAAAACAGATATCCGAAGTAGATATGTGTAGTATATTGGGAAATGCACTGGACAACGCTATAGAAGCGCAGCTTAAACTTCCTGTAAATGACAGGATTATTGGAATCAGCATTCAAAGTGATGAAGATGTACTGGATATCGTGATTAAAAATGCGATTGCAGAATCAGTCCTGCAACATCAGGGATTGGAATACACAAGTAAAAAAAGCAGTAGGCACGGATATGGCATAAAAATTATAAAGGAAACGGTACAGCAGCTGGATGGAACACTAGATTTTTATGAAAAAGACAGTTTTTTTTATTGTGAGATTATATTGTAAAAAAATGACCGTTTACGTCAAAATAACGACCGTTTACGACAGGGGGGATTGTAATATATATTTAGAATATGTACGATGGGCTTATAACATTATAGAAAGAGGTGAATTTATAAAATGAAAATATATTGAGATTTTTGGGGTAAGATGAATTAATAAAAGTAGCAGAGGGTATTAAAAATGATTTCAAGAGATGAATAACAATAGGGAGGATACGTATGAAAGTTTATAAAAAAATTTTAGCTGTAATATTGGCGGTAAGTATGGTGATTAATTGTAATATAATATCATTTGCCAATGAGTATCAAAATAATATTGATTCGGATATTGTTCTAATGAAAGATGCCGAACAGATAGCGGTATTTCATATAAAAAATGTAATGGCATATAAAAAAGGTTCTATGTGGGAAGAAGGAGTAAGAATCTGTTGCAGAAAGGCTATTTTTGATATTAATAATGAGATAGCTGCGTACTATTTTGGATTAGAGGATAGTAATAAAAATCCAGCAGGTTATATTGTTGTTGGAGGAAATAAAAATGAAATTCCTATAATTGAATATTCAGATGAAGATAATTCATTTTTAAATTTAGGATTGGAAAAAACAAAAGATAAAGCACAAGACGAATATGGAATTCAGGTTGAAGAAAATAATTCTAAAATCATATATACAGGTGATATGAATTATATTGCAAAACATAAAATGCAGGATGGAGAATATATTGCGTATGATATTTCAACATCAAATTTTTCGGTAATTGATTTAAATAATGTAGAAGAAATACATTATAGCAATGTAGAAGATATAAATAATGCATGGGATTTTTATAATAATACAGCAAATAGTACACCACCAGATAGTGGAAGTGAGTTTATAACTAATCCATATAATTACGAAGACGGTTATGATTCTAGTAATTATTATACTATTACAAATGGTGTGCGATATTATAATATTATGACAGATTTTGCGGATAGCGCGGCTAGGGTATGCGCTCCGACAGCAGCAACCAATTTATGTAAGTATTGGTATTTAAGAAATCCGTCTGAATATGGTAATTTACTTAAAGGAAATTCGTGGAATAATGCATTTGATAGTTTGGCAGAATATATGGAAACATCATATTATGAGTCGGGAACATCGGATGACAATGTCGCAGATGCATATAGACTATATTTTGATGAAGTAGGATTGTCATGTCAGGCATGGTTGTTTAGTGGAACAAATAATGGGCGCTATATAGTAAATGAATTGAATAACGATAGACCATGTCATTTAATAGTACATAATCATTATATGTATGGTGACCATTCAGTATTAGCAGTTGGTTATGCAGAATATAGATATGGAAATTCATATAGTACATATATAAGAATAGCAGATGGCTGGACTAATTATCCGTCACGTTATGTATGGGGAGCGTGTTATGGAACATGGAAATATGTAGTTGTAATACCAGATTAAAAGGGGAAAAACTATATGCAGAAAAAGAAAAGTAAGGCAATCATAGTTATAGTAATAGCTGCGATTATTGTAATAATACTGTTTTGTTTTAAGTCTAGAAAATTGAATTCGCTGTATGCAGGAAATATTTCGGATATTGAGCAAGTGAGTATTGTATCCGGCGGAACGGGAGATATTGTTGTAGTTAAAAATACGGAGGAGATAGAAAAACTTGTACAATATTTTGGGGAGTACAAAGTACAACCGGATTATTTTTATAACGATTCAAAAACGGGCTGGAGTTACGGGATAAAATTTGAATGGGAAAATAAACAAACATTCATTACCTGTATAGACACCAACCGGATTAAGGTGGATAACAAAGTCTATAAAGTGAAAAACGGTGATTTAATAGAAAATTCATTAAAAGAATTATTTGATGAATTGAGTGAGTAGTTATTGAACTTCTGAATGGAGGGGAAGCATATGAAAACAATGAAACGAATCATTCCGTTCACCATACTCATTTTGGCAGCAGTCATATTGTTTGTGGTGTGGTTCCGGGCATATGTTCCGGTAAAAAGTGAAGCATTCCACACAGACGGAAGCAAAATCGAATTTGGAGAAAATACAGCTTATGAAATCGGCGCAAATTCATATGGGCGTCCTGTATTTAAAAATCCGTCAAAAGCCATGAAACAGTTCAAAAAGGATTATGCTTTAGGACTGGATTACATGGAAAATGTAAGGGGATTGCCACGATTCAGCAGTAAATATAAGGTATTAAACCGGTATGCATGGCACTGCCGGCAGATAGAAGTTGTTGAAGACATTGAGAATAAAGAGGATATAAAAGAGCAGTTAAGTGCGATTTCAGAGTTTGCATATGTTTATATGAACAGTAAAATGGGACACTATAATCCTTTTTAGGAAAACAAATAGCCATGATTGCAGATGAGAAATCGCCTCTTCGCAACAAGCTGCTCAGAATAGGGAGGGAGTATGAAAAAAATCAGTTGCATCATCGTTACGGTAATATTGCTTCTGTGTATAACCGCCGGGTGCAGTAAGCCGGAAGGCACGAGAAAACTTTCGGATATTGTCAGTGAAAAAGTGCAGGATATCGCAGTTGTGAATATTATCAGCGGGAACACCGGTGAAATAAAAAGTTATAAAGAAGCCGATGATATTGATAAGATTACAGCGTATATGCAGAATGTGATGTGTACGAAAAGTTCACCGGCATCTGCGAGCGGCTGGAGTTACGCATTTGAAATCACGGGAACGGGCGGTACATCGGTAAAGGTTATTTTCGCAGGCACGAACAGCAGCATTGACAAAGAAAAGTATGCACTGCAATATTCGGATTTGAATGAATTTATAGCAGGTTTGTAAAAATATAAGACAAAGTATAAAATAAAAAACATTGCATTTCCGAAAAAAATAGTGTATCTTAATAGTAGCTGCTGTACGACTGGCGGAAAATGCAGGAAGATGTAAAGAACCATTTTCCTGTATGTGGGATTACCCACAGGGAGTACAGATTTTGTAGATAAGCCGACCGCCTGGGCGACCATTAAAGCTTGGTTACTCAGGGGCCGGCTTATATTATTTTTACGAAGATTTATGCCATAGAGGTGCAAATCTTCAATCGAAAAACTACAGTGCTGCATAGGCAGTGGAAAGAGAGGATTGTATGGAAATGCAGATGTTGGAAAAGGAACTGTCAGGCTGTGATTATCCGGGCAGAGGAATTGTGATTGGTAAGTCAGAGGACGGAAAGAAAGCGGTAACAGCTTACTTTATCATGGGCAGAAGCGAAAACAGCCGCAACCGTGTATTTGTAGAAGACGGTGAAGGAATCCGCACACAGGCATTTGACCCGTCAAAATTAAGTGACCCAAGTCTGATTATCTACGCGCCGGTACGTGTTTTAGGAAATGATACGATTGTAACAAACGGCGACCAGACAGATACGGTTTATGATTTAATGAGCCAGGGAAAGACATTTGAAGAATCTTTAAGAACAAGAGAATTTGAACCGGACGGACCAAACTACACACCGAGAATTTCAGGCATCATGCACATTGAAAACGGCACATTTGACTATGCAATGTCGATTTTAAAGAGCAACAACGGCAATCCGGCAGCCTGCAACCGCTATACATTTGATTACAGAAATCCTGTAGCGGGCGAAGGACGTTTTATCCATACTTATATGAAAGATGCCAATCCGCTTCCGAGTTTTGAAGGAGAGCCAAAACTGATTTCTGTACCGAACAGAATCGAAGAATTTACAGATCTTCTGTGGAACAGTCTGAATGAAGAGAACAAGGTTTCTCTGTTCGTTCGCTATATCGATATTGCAACTGGGGATATCGAGACAAAGATTGTGAATAAAAATCAATAATCAGAGGCAGAGTGTGGATAAAGGAGAAGAAAATGAAAGAATTAGAATTAAAATATGGATGTAACCCAAACCAGAAACCTTCACGTATTTATATGGAAGAAGGTGAATTACCAATCAAGGTTTTAA
>ERZ780202.202-NODE-202-length-46091-cov-3.004127_pt1 | contig 46091 bp, 51 predicted proteins | sample MGYA00510978_ERZ780202 | MGnify/ENA primary metagenome ERZ780202 (study PRJEB29588, sample SAMEA2155689) | human gut metagenome | biome: human gut; feature: human-associated habitat; material: faeces | place: Denmark | collected 2008/2010 ...
CACGTGGCGGTTTAGCCACTTTATCGACAGTCTGAAAAGAGGCGAACATTGTTCGCCTCTTGATTTTTGTAAAGGAAAAGAAATCAGTGCAGATATATAATTCACGAGACAAGTCATACAAGTCAATAGTTTCGGCGATTGCGACTAATGAAAAGTGCAAATTCCGCATTATTGTGCCGAGAAATATGAAATGCTGCGCAGCCCAACTTGCAATTACAAAGGACGGCGAGGACACTGCATTTTACAATATGTTTTGGGCAGGAATGTGCGGCGACAGCTTTGAATATTGGGAGCTTCATTTTTATGCCACAACGCCCGGTCTTTATTTTTATTATTTTGTGCTTGATACTCCTTGGGGTAAAAGCTATGTTAAAAACGCAGGTGACGGCATGGGTGAACTCAATGCTTCTTTGCCTGATTTTCAACAGACTGTTTATGACGAAAATTTCTTAACTCCGAACTTTTTGAAGGGCGGAATAATGTATCAAATATTTCCTGACAGGTTTTTTAATTCCAAAACTTCTAAGAAAAATGTTCCTAAAAGCCGTGTGATGCGAGATTGGGGCGATACTCCTTTTTGGAAAGAGGAGCAGATGAACGGCATTTGGAACAACGATTATTTTGGCGGCGACCTTAAGGGAATTGAAAAAAAGCTTTCGTATATTGCTGATTTGGGCGTTACTTGTATTTATCTTAATCCTATTTTTGAATCCCATTCAAACCACAGATATGATACTGCCGATTATGAAAAAATCGACAGCCTGTTGGGTGATGAGAATGATTTAAAAAATCTCTGCAAGGTTGCCAAGGAAAAGTATGGCATCAGCATAATTCTTGACGGTGTTTTCAGTCATACAGGCTGCGACAGCAGATATTTTAATATGTATAGTCATTATGACGATATAGGCGCATATAACAGCAAGGAAAGTCCTTATTTTTCTTGGTATAAATTTATCAATTGGCCCGATGAATACCATTCCTGGTGGGGTATTAAGCTTTTGCCGGAGGTTATTGAAGAGGACGAGGGATATAGGAATTATATTTGCGGCGAAAACGGAATTTTGAAAAAATGGCTTCGTTGCGGAATAGCAGGCTACAGGCTTGACGTTGCGGATGAACTTCCCGACATTTTTCTTGACGATTTGAGAAAAAGCGTTAAAAGTGAAAATGAGAACGCTATAATTATAGGCGAGGTTTGGGAGGACGCTACCAACAAATTTGCATACGGGCAAAGAAGAAAGTATTTGCTTGGCGAAGAACTTGACAGTGTGATGAATTATCCTTTTGCCGATGCAATCCTCAATTTTGTCCGCTACGCAAACGGCGACGCTTTTTTCAACGCTGTTCTTTCTATTATTGAAAATTATCCGCCGCAGGTTTTAAATGTTTTGATGAATCATATCGGAACTCACGACACTGAACGTGCAATAACCCGTCTTGCAGGTGAAAATCCCGACGGTCATGACCGTGCTTGGCAGTTTGAACATAATACTTTATCTGAATTTGATTATTTAAAGGGCATTTCCATGATGAAAATTGCTTCCCTTATTCAGTTTACTTTGCCGGGTGTACCGTCAATTTATTACGGCGATGAGATTGGGATGCAGGGTATGAAGGACCCGTTTAACCGTGCCTGTATGCCGTGGAATAAGCCAAATGAGGAGCTTTTGAAATGGTATAAGCGCCTCGGTCAAATCAGGCATAGTTCTAAGGCATTTATTGACGGCGATTTTGAAAAGCTGTATTGCGACGGCGGTGTAATCGCTTATTCCCGTAGCAGTGAAGGCGACAACATTTTGGTTGCAATTAATAATTCAAATGAGCAAAAGCGTATATTTGTCGGAACACAGTGGGATAATTCTTATTCGCTTTTTGACGAGAAAAGCGTTGACGGTTTTGTAAACTTGCCGCCTTATAGATACACTTTGCTTTCAAAAAAAGAATACTAAAACAAAAGGTCATCGGATTGAATTTAATCCGATGACCTTTTTTATATATACGTATTTATACATATTCAATATTTTCGCTTGGTTTGAACATCATTATAAAAGGAATTACAAGCAGTACGCTTGCAATAAAAATACTTTTTACATCCAAAAATTTGGTTGCGATTGCACCGGCTATTGCGCCTAATGCGAAAAACAAATTAATTCCGTAATAGGTTAAGCTTCTGAGTGTGATTTTTTTGTCTTTCTTTTTTATTCCCAAAAATAAAAGCTCAGTTCCGCTTCTTAAATTGCCCGTGCACATTGTTGTTGCAACAGTGTTGCCGTTGATAACCCTAAAGGTTTCTACCTGAAGAGAACACACAAACGATACCATTACGTTTACAAATGTGTTGCCCTTGCCGCTTGGAATAAAGCCGCACACTGCAAGAATTATTATTTCTGCCAAAACAACAATCTGCCTCCAATGCATATGACGGCTTTTTTTAAGTGTTGCTTTGATTATTTCTGACAATAAAATTCCGAGTGCAAATGCAAGAATAGGAACAACATAGTGAATCACTCTTTCAAAATCGCCTTTTGCAAGGTTTATTCCCATAAGAACAATATTACCTGTTTGCGCATTTGCAAATACTCCGCCACGGGTAATGTATGTATAAGCATCAAGAAATCCACCTGTCAAAGCCAACATTATGCCGAGTATGAAGTTTTCACTCATTTGCTTTTCTCTTATTTTTTCATTTAATTCCATAATAGAAATCCTTAAGTTAAATACATTATATTAAGCGGACGAAAACAATTCGCCCGCCGTGAATTTTATATAAACAACGCTATACTCTTGCTACCATTTCGCCGTATTCTTCCTTGCTTTTCTTGATGAATGCTTCCACCTGAGCGGCGCTTGGCATAGCATCAGAACAGGAGTGAGCAGAAATAAGGATTGAAGCTGAAGCAGAGCCGAATTCAAGGCATTCAATAATTTCCTTGCCTTTAAGAAGACTGTAAAGGAACGATGAGCCGTATCCGTCACCGCCGCCAAAGCCTTTGAGTTTAACAGCAGGGAACGGCTTGATTGAATAGAATTTGCCGTCGTTTGTGTAAGCGGTTGAGCCTTCCTTGCCATGCTTGATTACGCAAATTGCTGCGCCGAATGACTGCCAATATTTAGCAGATTCAGGGTCGCTTTCCTTAACGCCTACGATACCCTCAGTTAAATCAAATTCTTCTCTTGAACCCATAATGATATCTGCATTTTGAGCAACAAGGCTGTAGTAAACAGCAATTTCGTCTTTTGATTTCCAAGTGTATTCTCTGTAATCAATATCAAAAACAATGCGAACATTGTTCTTTTTAGCAAGCATCATAGCTTTAAGGCAAGCCTCTCTTGACGGAGATTGAGCCAAAGCAGTACCGCTGATAACAATTGCCTTTGCAGATGCAATGTATTTTTCATCAATATCTTCCGGTGACATACAAAAATCAGCCACATTGTCACGATACATAAGTATTGATGATTTTTCTTTAGAAAGAATTTCGGTAAATGTAAGTCCTATGCATTCGCCGTTTTTAGCTCTTGTCACGTGGCTTGTATCAATGCCCTCTTTTTCAAAATAGTTTACAACAAAGTCACCGAATTGGTCATTGCTTACACAGCCGCAAAAGCCGACTTTACAGCCGAGCCTTGCAAGACCTACAGCAATATTGGCAGGAGAACCGCCAACATATTTGTTAAAATTTGACGACTCGCTAAGCGGCATATACATATCGGTAGGATTAAAGTCGATAGCGATTCTGCCGATTGGAATAAAATCAAGCGGCTTTGACATATCAAATTCTACGTAATTCATAAATTTTACCTCTCATATATAAAAAAATAATATTAAGCCTTATTGTCAGTGCCGAAAATTAATATGTGGCGCTTTGCGTTTTGATAAGCACCCTCAACCTCGGCAGCCTGCAAATCATAATATCCGCTTATTTTATCGTTTTTATAAGCGTTTTTAACCGTATGCTCAACGCTGTCAAACGTGGCGGTCGCAATATTTATTTTTTTAATGCCTGTATGCGAGCAACGCACAAAATCATCAGGAGTAATTCCCGTTCCGCCGTGAAGCACAAGCGGTAATTCAGTGTTTTTCTCCACTTGTTCAAGAATATCAAACCTGAGTTTGGGAGTACTTTTGTAATTGCCGTGCGCATTTCCGATAGCAATTGCAAGTGCGTCAACGCCTGTTTCGTTTTCAAACCTTACTGCGTCCTCCGGCTTGGTACAATTGATTGCAATATCTTCGCTTCCGTCCTCCGAACCGCCTACGCATCCGATTTCAGCCTCAACGTCTGCACCGTACTTTTTAGCAAGTGCAATAACTTCTTTTGTAGTTTTGATATTTTCATCAAGTGGCAAATGCGAGCCGTCAAACATAACAGACGTAAAGCCAAGTTCAAGCGCCTGAGTGATTTTTTCAATCGTTTTGCCGTGGTCAAAGTGAACTGCAACCGGAGTGTCTGCACTCTTTGCGGCGGCAACCATAAGCGGACCTATAATTTCAAGCGGACTTTGCTTTAATCTTACTTCCGCTATTTGCAAAATAACAGGCGCTTTAAGCTCTTTTGCTGCTTTGAGAACACCAAGCACCATTTCCATATTTGCAACTGAAAATGAGCCTACTGCATAGTTACCCTTTTGAGCATCAGCCAAAAGCTTACTCATATTTACAAGCATTTTTTTACCCTCTTAAAACAAAATGAGCGAGTTGACAGTAAGCCGAGTTCTGTCATGGGCAATTATCTATCTAGTTGCAAAATTGCTTTTGCAATCGAGCCATCCTTCGAAGTTATGTGTCGAGCAAACAACCCTTCAGTCGATGTTGCAGCGAATAGGGTTTACATGGCAGGGAATGTCTCCACTCCCTCGGTGAGCTCTTACCTCGCCTTTCCACCCTTACCTATACTTGGTATAGGCGGTATATCTCTGTTGCACTTTCCCTAAGGTCACCCTCGGCGGCCGTTAGCCGTTATTCTGCTCTGCGCTGCTCGGACTTTCCTCATACCGATATCGGCACGCAATTGCCAAGTCAACTCGCTTTCTCTATTTTAAGATAATTTATTATTTATGTCAATATATTTTACAAAATGACGGTTGAAATAGTTTCAAATATGTAGTATATTCTTTAGTAGTATTGGAGGTGGTATTATGCCACGTTTTGAAAATGAAGATTTTGACCCTAAAAAGAGAAATAGGGAAGATATAGACAGAACTGTTCCAAAGGATGAAGATTATTATAATTATTCGCCTGAGGATATTGACCTTAATTTTAATTCAAAAAAAAGAGAGGATAATATTGTTGTTGATAATCAGCGCGAACCGGGAAACTACGGCGATTATCAGCAAGACAGCAGGGGAGATATAACTTTTAAAAGTGAAACAATTGATGATTTTGACAGAGGTTCGTCATCTCATCAAAGAAACACAAGAAGCACTCCTCACTTCTCAAACGGCAGCCGTTTCGGCTCATCTGACAGAGAGAATTTTAAAAAAGGCAACAGTCATAATTCGTCAAAAAAGAATAAAAAGCATAAAAGCAAAAACGGAAAAAAAGCTAAATCTATTTTAGCGGTAATTTTAGTTCTTGTTATTTTACTTGTCGGCTCAGTATTTCCTGTTTTGGCAAGAGTTAATTATGATGAAAAAAAAGCGGATAAATATGTAACGGCAAGCGATTTGAAAGATGATTCATCTGTTAAAAATATTCTTCTTTTGGGTGTTGACGCAAGAAGCAATGAAAGCGCCGAACAAACAAGAAGTGATACAATGATGCTTGTCAGCGTCGATTCAAAGCACCACGCAATCAAACTTGTCTCGTTTCTTCGTGATACTTGGGTATATATTCCGTCGCTTGAACACGAGCAAAGGCTTAATGCGGCTTGCTCCGACGGCGGTTATAAAAATGTAGTCGAAACTATTGAATATAATTTCGGCGTCAAGATTGACGGCTATGTTGTAACCGATTTTGAAATGTTTAAGGTTCTTGTTGACAGTCTCGGCGGTGTTAATGTTGACGTTACGGAAAAGGAAGCTAAAGAAGTTACAAACCATCCTAAGCGATACGGTAATGTTACGCTTGAGGCAGGCGATAATAAGCTTACGGGCGAGCAAGCGCTTGCTTATTGCAGAATAAGAAAGATTGATACCGATTTTGTAAGAACTCAAAGGCAACGTACGGTTATGAGCGCAATTCTTAAAAAAGCACTTACCAATCCTTTTAAACTTTACAAAATGGCATATAACAGCGCTCCTTATATTGAAACCGATTTGTCTAAGGGCGAACTTATGGGACTTGTGTCTAAAGCAGGCACCTGCGTTGCAAATATTCATCAAACGAGCATTCCGTTTGACGGCACTTGGGATTATGCAACAATTTGGGGTAACAGCGTAATTAAGATTAATACCGAAAAAAATAAGGACAAGCTTATAGATTATATCTATAACCTGTCCTCGGCAGATATTAAGGCGCAAGAAAAAGAAGATAAATAAAACAAGATAAACTAAAAGGGCAGCAGGGGATAACCTTGCTGTCCTTGTGATTTTTTATATTAATTTTTATTACTGTTTGCCTTGGAATATCAAATCTGATTTTATTATATGAAGTTTACTTTGAATTGAAAACTTATTTGTCAAATGACGGGTTGCAAGCATAGTAATTTTTGCTGTCGAGCTTATCCGTCACGAGTCGCAAGCCCTCTCCGAAACGTTGGTAGTGCACAATTTCACGTTCACGCAAAAACTTAATCGGCTCAATTATATCCGGGTCGTCAACAAGGCGCAAAATGTTATCGTATGTTACCCTTGCTTTTTGCTCTGCCGCAAGGTCTTCATTTAGGTCGCCGATAGTGTCGCCCGTTACGGCTATGCTTGCCGCATTCCACGGCGCACCGCTTGCCGCTGTCGGATAAACTCCTGCCGTATGGTCAAGAAAGTATGCCATAAAGTTAGGATTTTTTTCAATCTCATCCTCTGTTAAATTGCGAGTAAGTTGGTGTACCATTGTTCCTATCATTTCAAGGTGCCCCAATTCCTCAACGCCTATGTCTGTAAGCAATCCCTTGAGTTCGGGATACGGCATTGAATATCGCTGAGAAAGATAGCGAAGCGACGCACCGAGTTCACCGTGCGGCCCACCGTATTGCTTTTAGATATAGGTCAAAGATAAAAATATATGGCGAGGTTATTAGCTTCTTTTTCGTATGTGATATGGTCTATAATGGAGCGGAGTGCTTCGTTTTTAACTGCTTCGTCTGTTTCGGGGGATTTAATCGTTTTCAAAACGCTTGCAACCTTATCAACAAATTCTTTAGGAACTGCCTTGCTTTCTTTTGGCGGCACTTTTGATTTTGCTTTTTCGTATTCATCAATGCGTGACTGATAGGTGCGCTTTTTTACGCCGTATTCTTCAAGCGTGTCAAAGCCTGCGTCGTATGCTTCGCTTGCTCGGCGGATTTTCTCTTTTTCCTGCTTGATAAGCTTATCGTAGTCGATATTCTCTTGCGGATTGTTTTGCGTTTTATAAATGATATTAAAATCTAATGTTTTAAGTGTTTCCTCAATCTTATCTATAACAACTCTGTTTGCCTTGGCAATTGAAAGGCTGTGAGATACCTTGCATACACCTCTTGCGTATTGGTGGCATTGCATTGCAGGACTTTGAGTGCCGACATATACGAGAGTAGCACCGCAGTTGCCGCAGCGCATTAAGCCTTTAAGCATAAATTGAACAGGCTGTTCCCTGCGTTGGTATTTGCCGTAGCGCTTCTTTTGGTCTGCTATCATATCCTGCACCCTTTCAAATTTGTCTGTATCAATAATTGCTTCGTGTTTGCCGTCAATTATCATTACGTTACTGTTGTCACCTTTGTAACGTTGCTTTGATTGTTTACCTTCAGGCGACCACCTTATTTTGCCTATATAAACAGGATTTTGTAAAATATATTCGACAAAGCGATTATCAGGAATGTTACCTCGCTTCGTTCTGATTCCCATTGCGGCTAATTCCTGTGCTATTGCACGGTAGCCTTTGCCTGCTAAATATGAATCGTAAATATAATTAACGGTTTTTGCATTATCGTTTGGTATGTACGTTTTATTTTTTAAATCATAGCCGAACGGCGCAATCGTCATTACTTCGCCACGGCTTGCTTTCTCCGTCATTCCTCTTGTAACTTCTTGTGAAAGTCTTGTTGAATAGTATTCATCCATAAACTCGATTATTCTTTCAATCAGCGGAGCAAAAGGCGAATCGTCGATTGTTTCGCTGACGGAAATAACGGCTACATTAATTTTTCTGAGCATTGATTTGTATACAATGCTTTCTTCCTGATTTCGAGCGAAACGGCTGAATTTCCAAACGAGAATTGCGTCAAATGGGTGTTCTTTCGATTTTGCATAGCCTATCATGCTGTTAAAGGCTTTACGCTTTTTGACGCTTCTGCCGGATATTCCGTCGTCGTAAAATACATATTCATCAGGCACTATATAATCATTGTTTTTGGCGTATTGTCTAATGAGCTTAAGCTGACTGCACGGGGAGTATTCATCCTGCCGGTCATCAGATACTCTGATGTATGCTGCGGCATATTTCATTTAATCACCTTCTTTATTCTATTGTAACTTTTATATTACAGCCATAATACTTTTTAGGTGGTTTGCCACCGGTGATTTCTATAATTTTAGCTGTTATGTTATGGTCTGAGTTATTATAAAGTAGTTCGCTCTTTTTAATATTGATTTCGCCTAAATCTTCGTCAGTGCGTGTTAAAATTGCAAGGAATACTTTTTTTCCGTCACGATTAATATAAGGCTCAAGATGAATAGGAAAATCTGCGTAAGGTTCTGTTGAAAAAAAATCTGCATTTATATCTATTGCATTTAAAAAACTTTGGCGAGTGTGGTGAGAAAAAATACTGTATTCAGTAACTTTATCGAGGTTTGTATAAAATGACTTTTCCTTATCTAACAAGCCATAGTTATCATTAATTCTTAATTTTATGTTATAAAGAAGATGAATAGCTTGGGTTATTGTGTATTGAGTTGGAATGTAATTTTGCTTTACAAATTGATTTTCAATTTGCAAATAAAATTTATTGTTGAAAATAAGTTGGTCATCTGGAATATTTGCAATATCTTTTAAATCTTCATATTGAAAGATGAATTTGTAATATTCTTCGGGAAAAATATCTTTTAAATCTTGGATTTGACTTTTAATATTAAAATATTCAATAGGAGTAATGAATGGATATATATTATTTAAATATGTTGTTAAAGAATTAGATAAATCCATTTCCTTAAGTTTGATATCCCAAAATTTATCAGATAGCTCTTTGGCTTTCGGTGCACAAATTTCGTCTTTTTTACGTTTTTCTTCGTAATATTTATCTCTCTTATTTCTTACATTGATTTCTAATTCTTTGTCATTTTGACCGAGAATATAATTAATTCTTTTCAAGTTATCAATTTCGCTATTTTCTAAAGATTTTTTACCTGTTAAGTTAGGTATAAGCCATTTCGCTATTTGATAAATTCCTATCAAAGCAATAGGACCGGCGAGAAAAATAGGAGGCTTTCCGAATAGCGGTTCGAGTGCAAACAATGTATACAAAAGAATTATTAATAAAAGAATTATGCCGATAATTTGCTTTGGCTTAATTTTGTTTCTTTTCTTATGTTGATAATCACAATTATATAAATACAGTTCTTCACCACTATGTATAAATTCACAAACACCAGTGCTATTTGCAGAGAAAATATAACCTCTGCCTTGGCCGTTATTTTCAACAACGTAGTATGCTGCATAATTTTTAAAATTACGTGACGTATCTATACTAAATTCATATAAACTGACATTAATATCAACCTTTTGCATAAAAGGTTTTATTTTTCTAAAAGTATCTTTAGAAATATAAGAATTATTTTCCTTAGCGAGCTTATACAATAATTCTTGTTCGGTTAAGTTATATTCGTCTTTCATTTTATCCCCTTTTTCAATTGTCTAATAAAAAAAAGCGAAATAAGTGCCTGCCTATTTCGCTTAAATTATATTGATGAGTAAGCTAATTAAGAAAGTAAACTTGTAAAGCCTACTGCTTTACCTAATATTCTGATATTGTTCATTTCCTCTTTTGTATATACGAAAGGGGGATATTTTGTATTTTCAGGCTGAAGTACAACCTTATCCTCATATATGTAAACCCTTTTGAGTGTAGCCTCGTTGTCAATCAACACGGCGGCTATTTCACCATTATCGACTTGACTTTGTTGCTTGATATAAACAATATCGCCGTCATTGATTCGAGCATTAATCATACTGTCGCCTTTACATACTAATGTAAAATCACATTTTATGTTATCAGGGATATCGTCGTATGTCTCAATGTTTTCCTCAGCAAGAATAGGCTCACCGCAAGCGATAGTGCCTAAGCGTGGGCGTTTATAAGTTTTTGGAATAGGATTTATTCCGGGAATAGAATATAAATCGTCAGTAGATTTGTCGCTCCAACCCATTAAATAATCAGGTGTTGTATTCAAAGCGTTAGAAATAAGTTCTATTTTTTGAGAAGGTATATTTGTAACTATTTCATTTTCATACTTATATATTGTTTGCTTTGTAGTTCCGATTTTTAATGCTAATTCGTCTTGCGTTATGTTTTTAGAAATTCTTATTTCTTTAATTCTCTTTCCAATACTCAATAACATTCACCTCTAATTGCATTATATAGTTGATTTCGTAACTTGTCAAGAAATTTTTTTCATAAAAAATGCAATAAATAACTTGACAAGTGACAAAAGTGGTGCTATATTATAGTTGTAACGTGATAAGTTACTCGACAAAACGAAGGGAAGGTATTGATAAAATGTTAGATGTCAGAAAATTTAAAGCAAAACTCGTAGAAAACGGAATAACCAACGCTCAAATGGCCGCCTTAATTGGTGTTTCTGAAAGAACTTTTTATTCGAGGCTTAAGAAAAAAGAATTTGGCTCAGATGAAATTGAAATCATGATGAATGTTTTAAAAATTGAAAATCCAAAAGAAATTTTTTTTGCCTCAGAAGTAACTCTGTAAGTTACCGCAAAGTTTGATAATTTCTTTTTTAATAAAAATCACTAACACTTAATCAAGGCAGCAGGGTGCAGGCGAAATATCCCCTTACTGTTCAACTGAAATCAGCCGGGAAGCTATCAACTCCATAGTTTTATTTTTCTCCAAAAATATATGAATAAATCAAACATAACCCCCTTTTCTTAAGTTATAGATAGTTAGCTCTGCTGTTTTGGTTAAGTGTTAGTGATAAGGACAAAAAGTATCATCATAGTTTTTTATTGAGGTGATGAAATGGCAAAAAGAAAAGAACTGACGGCGACAGTCAGCGTAATAATGGAAGACGGCACGGTTAAGCCGTTTGAAGAGCTGACCACCGAGGAAGAAAAGCGACTGAGGGAAAATATCAGAAAAAGGCTTGAAAAATCAATGAGCCTATATTATTCAAATCACCCTGAGGAGTTTGCGAAGCTTAAGTAAAAATGAAAGGAAGTGAAAAAATGTATAAATTGCCGCTGATTGTGCTTGTTGCTTTTGCGTTTTATTGCGCAGTGTGTTTAATCGCTATTAGAATCAGGCAAAAGAAAAAGCCACTCCGCAAGCGGAATGACTTTGAAAGAAAGTGCCGATATATATTCTCCGATAATGCCGAGTGGGAATACATATTGCACAGCATTAAATGAGTTGTGATAACCCATACAACACTATTATGTTATCACAACTCTTATTAAAAATCAATAGGAGTTGAAAAAATATGGAAGTTTTTACAAATGATATTTGCCCAAGCTGCAGGAACGAAGGTTTTGAAAAATGCAAAGCGGATTTTACGCAGATTACGCTTGACGATTTAACGAGGGCAGTTGTTGACTGCGAGCTATACAAGGCTAAGCCGAAGCATAAGCTTAAGATTACATACGAATGCGAGGGCAAGATAGCCGTCGTTGAAAAGGTGGTATATGATTTGCCTGATGTCGAATGGCAGCAGGCAGACAAGAGAGCCGGGGATATGAGCGCCGACGATATCAAGGTTATTGTTGAATATCTTAATAATAAAATCGGTGCGCACTATAAGCCGAACGGCAAAAAGATTAAAGAGTTAATCAGGGCAAGAATGAATGAGGGCTACACGGTTGAGGATTTCAAGACGGTAATTGACAAAAAATTCAAAAGCTGGGGCAACGACCCAAAAATGAGCTTATACTTGCGGCCGTCTACGCTTTTTGGCACACGCTTCGGCGAGTACCTGAACGAGTATCAGGCAGAAAGCCCAGAGCAGAGCGGCAACAACATATTCCTTTCGCTTGCAAATGATAGGGCGGCGTTAAAATGACACGTGACGAAACGACTAAGGTTTTGGCATTGCTAAAGGCAGCATATCCGAACTCTTACAAAGGAATGACTAAGGAAGAAGCAATGGGGACGATTTCAATTTGGACTATGCAATTTGAAAGTGTGCCGGTTGATATTATGTTAATGGCAATTAACAGGCTTATAAGCAACAAACCTTTTCCACCGGCGATAAGTGAAGGCAAGTTGGAACTACACAGCCTGCATTGGGACGCTTTCGGCGAATTTCATCAGGACTGTAATTGCTTGACACCTGAGCAGGAAGCAAGGTATCGCCGCATTTATAACGAAACAGAAAAATATAAATATTCACGAAAGCTTGAGCCGAGTATCAGCGAAATTGTTTTAGGTTCAGAGCCAAAATATATAAAAGGAGAAACGTTATGACATCAGAGGAAAGAGCAAAAAAAGTTAAGGAGTCGTTTGAAACAGCAAAACTCCCTGAATCAAATGGGAGAGAAATCATGAGAAAAATTTTAGATATTGAAACAGAAAATATTTTAAGCGCAATAGACAAAACAGTAGGCTTTGAAACGCCGTATATTCTTTTTGCACTTGAAAGCATTGCAAAAGTGCATAGAGCGCAATTAGCATACTCTCCTAAATTACAGGAAATATATGCGTTATTGAAATTTACTTTTGATTCAAAAGGTATAGTTGTAACAATACCGAAACCAAGGAGCAAAGATGATAAATAGTGTTGTTTTAATGGGACGCCTGACCTATGAGCCTGAGTTAATGGCTACAAATGAGGGCACGTCTTTTATTAACTTTCAAATTGCGGTTGACCGAGGCTATTCCAAGGACAACCGTGCTTGTGACTTTATAGATTGTACCGCTTGGCGGCAGACTGCCGAGTTTGCGAAAAGGTATTTTCACAAAGGCTCAATGATTGCAATTGAGGGCAGACTGCAAACAGATAATTATGTTGCGAACACAGGCGAAAATAGGAAAAGTGTAAAAGTGATTGCTAATCAGGTCAGCTTTTGCGGCGAAAAAGGACAGGCTCCGGCGCAAGTAAACGAAAATACAGAATTTGAGGAAATAGAATGATGAGGGCTGCGAAAAACTGTTGTTACATGAAAGTGACAAACGATAAATACAGATTGCCGGTTGCCGTTGCCGATTCCGCAGTTGAACTTGCCCGATTAGTCGGCGCAACAAAGAATACGGTTTTATCTTCAATATCGCACGGTACCGGCACTTATGAAAAGGTTGAGTTAGAATAGTTGATTAAAAATTAACAGCAGCAGGGTGAGGTGATGATATGAGCGAATTGCAAACAAAAATAAACACGGCAATAGAACGCTTAAAAGCGTTTGAGCCTGCTGATGAGCCGTATTATTTGTGTTACAGCGGTGGTAAAGACAGCGACTGCATTCGTATTCTTGCTGACCTTGCAGGAGTAAAACATGATATAGTACATAACCTTACAACCGTTGACGCTCCCGAAACAGTCCGATATATCAAGTCAATACCGAATGTTCAAGTTGTCACACCTCAATACTCAATGTGGCAGTTGATTGAGAAAAAGAAAATAAAACTCACCGCCTACAAGGCTTATTCGTTATTGCTGTGACGAGTTAAAAGAAAAAGGCGGCAAAGGACGAATTAAGGTTACAGGCGTTCGTTGGGCTGAAAGCGCAAGCAGAAAGCAAAATGGTGGCGTTGTTAAGTTAATCGGTAAGCCTAAAACAACAATTAAGCTTGCAGAAGAATTACAAGTGGAATATGAGCAGAACTCAAAAGGCGGAATAATTCTTAACACCGATAATGACGAAAGTCGCCGAATGGTTGAGCAGTGTTATAGGACAACCTCAACGCTTGTCAATCCTATTATTGATTGGACCGATGAGGATGTGTGGGAATTTCTGCATCACTATGGATGTAAGTCAAATCCATTATATCAATGTGGCGATAAGCGTATTGGATGTATCGGTTGCCCTATGCAAAACGGTAAAGGTATGAAAGCTGATTTTATACGCTACCCAAAGTATCGAGATAACTATTTGCGAGCGTTCAGACGAATGCTTAAAGCAAGAGAGGCAGCAGGGCTTGATAATTCGGTAGGTTGGAATAGCCCTGAAGATGTAATGATGTGGTGGGTTGGTGATAATCCATTGCAAATGAGCTTTGAAATACCTGAGTATTTGAAATGAGGTGAAAGAATGAAAAGTGTTTTTTGGTTTGCTTTAGGTGCATTAAACGCTGTCGGAATAGTATTAAATTTGTTTGGAATAGGATACGGAGATATCAAGATTATTCTTTTACAAATACTTTCGGTTATACTTTGTTTGAATTACGGTTTTAGTGAGGTGATGAAAAAATGAAAACACATAAAATCAAACTTCTTTTGAATTTCTGTGATGATGTTTTATCAGGAGATAAGAGATTTGAAATTCGAGAAAATGACCGAGGTTATCAAAAAGGCGACAGGGTTGTTTTTCAACCTTATGAGCCAAGCGACCCATTCGTAAAGCACCCTATAACAGACAAAGTATATGAAATAACTTATGTTCTTAACGGTTGGGGGCTTAAAAACGGATATGTGGTTTTTGGAATCAAGGAGGTAAAAAATGACTGAATTTGAGTTTGAAATAGATAGGGCTACGTTTTATAAAGCTCCAATACAGATTGTTCAAGAACAAATGTCGTCTATTGAAAGCCAATTAGCAAATGAAACGCTTAAAGTGATTCATAAGTATGGAATTTATGTTGATAAAGACGAGCTAATCAAAGCATTAAAATACGACAGACAACAGTATGATAAGGGATTTGAGGACGGTGTGCATAAATGTAAACAAGAGTTACTTGAAATATTAAGAGAAAATGATTGCTATATTTCTACTGCTGTTATCAACAAATTACTAACGATAGGGAGTTGAAAAAATGAATAGAGAATTAGCAAGATATTTTGTGAAATTGATTGCTGAAGATTTGCAGTTTTCATTTAACGGAATGGGATTGCCGAATAATGCTTGCGAATGGTTAGAAAATCAGCTAATGCAAGAAAATTTTGATAAAGTCGAAGAATTTATAAAGAAAAGATATGATGAACACGAAAACACAAGCAAGAAAAACAGATTGTCGGTTGCTGTTGCCGATTCCGCAGCTGAGCTGCCTGAGTATATTGAGCAGTTGAAGAATTTATCTAAGTTTTAAAGAAAAGGAGCAACTTTCAAAATGAAATTTGAAAAAGTAACAGAATTATGCAAAAAAAGCAGGAAGTTTTTAATCTTTAAGTATTCAGAAAAGATATATTTTCTCGGTACCGGCAACGCAATGTTTGTAGTGCCTGACGGTACAATTTGTACGCCTGAATATTTAACGTCTTTTGCAGGTTTAAAACCTTTAGAGGTGGAAAATACAATTTTCGATAAGAAAGATTTTCCGTTTGAATTTGATATATCCGATATTTCAGACAACGAATCGTATGTAAGCTTGCCGGAAATAAGGGTGTCAGACTTTGACGGAAAGAACGAATGCGTACCGATATTTACGGCAAAAGGTGCTGTTTTTGTGCCGTCGATTTATTTTGAACCGTTTAAGAATGATGAATACGAGCTGTATGAAAGAAAAACAAGCGAAGATGTTTCGTATCTCGTGGTAAAAGTCGGTATGTTTGTTAAGGCCGTTATCGTTTTAGATTATTCAAATCTTGCTTTACAAACAGTTACATATTTTAAGACGGTAGCAAAAGCACTTGAAAAAAGCTATCAAGAACAAGTGATTAATTCAGTAAATCAAGGCAAAGTATTAAAACATAAGAAAGACGAAAAGGAGTAAACAATGAAAATATTTATAAGTCAGCCTATGAAAGGCTATTCAAATTTTGAAATTGAAATCATAAGAGGAAAGATTAAAAAAGCACTTAAAGAAAAGTACGGAAATGATATTGAAATTATCGACAGTTTTATAAAAGGTGTTCCGGCAAACGCTAAACCGTTATGGTATTTAGGCGAATCTATTAAAAAACTAAGCGAAGCAGATATTGCGGTATTTGCATATAACACACCTGAATGCGGCGACAAAATTGCTTTGGCAAGAAGTTGCGGCATTGAGGAAAAGTTTGCAAGAGAATATGACACCTTATGTCTTTATGTCGCATTTTATAAAAACAGTTTTCAATCGACTGTAGATATTGAACTCAGCGGACTATCAACCCAAAGACCTGATTTTGTGGAGTGATTAAATGGACTACATAGAAGCGTTGGAAAAGCTAAGAGAAAAAACAGATAAGCAAGACGTGATGATTCACACCTTTAGAAATCCTTACGGTTTTCGACTAAATATAAATCATCCTATGATTACGAAAAAGTGGGAAGCTTTTAAAAAGAAAAACAATATCGGCAAATATGACATGACGGATGAGCTGAGGGAAAAGTTTGAAAATCAGTTTATGGAAAGCAAATATTATCAAAAGCTTGTGGCAGCGGAAAAGCAGAAATACGGCACAGCTTATGATTATATTTATGAACCGCTTGTGGGTTAGGCGGTGAGAGAATGAGCAAAGATTTCAAAGCTTGCACCAAATGGTTTTTGATTTTAGCAGGTGCAATAATTATTCTTATGGAAATATATGTAACAAAAGCGATATAGGAGACAGGTTATGTGCTTAGGATTAGCAAACGGATATATTGAAGAAAAAGGCAACGAGATTAGGGACGGCGACGGATTTAAGCTCGTAACAAAAAGCGGTGCTTATTTGTATCAAGCAAAGCCAACACCGAACGGATTTGTTCTTGTTCCTCTTTCAGAAGCTACACCCATAGGTGCAGTGCACGAAAGCGAAATGAGAAAATACGATTTCAAAAGACTCTAATCACCATATCTATATACATATTTTATATAGCAAAAATTTAAGCCGGTGCAAGTCCGGCTTACGAGCTTGTATTGTATCTTAACTACTGAACGAAAATAAAGAAAGGAGCATAAAGGTGAATAAGGAAAAGCAGATTAAAAGCGGAAGATTGTTAGAGGTGAGTTATTTCCCTTGCACGGACAGCGGCAGACCTCTTGCTGAAAGAGCACCAAAAAGCAGAATCACATCAGAGCAGCAGGCGCTTTATAATGCAAAGCAGTCCACAAAAAAGCTTATCAGGCTTATTAATGCTAATTTCGATACAGGAGATATCTATTTGCATTGCACGTATTCGCCCGAAAATGCTCCGCAAAGTTCAGACAAGGCATACCGTGACGCTTATAATTATATCCGCCGCATAAGATATTACCGCAGAAAGCATAAACTCCCCGAACTTAGGGCTGTAGTGATTATGGAAGAAAAAACATACAAGACAGGCAAGTACGCAGGGCTTGTTAATATTCATTTTCACATATTCATGAATAATGGCGGCTTCGGCAGGGACAGAGCCGAGGATATGTGGAAATTCGGTTGGGTAAATGCAAACAGGTACAATCCTGACGTGTTCGGACCTGAAACCGCCGCTAAGTATGTGTCAAAAGACCCTAAGGGCAGGAAACGTTGGTTTTCTACTCAAAATCTTAAAAAGCCGATTGAAAGAACAAAAAAGCGAATGGTGACTAACAGATATGTCAACCGCCTTGCAAAATACAAGGATGATAGAGCGTTTTGGGAGAACAAATACCTCGGTTATACATACGAGCGTGTTGAAGTGTGCGAAAATGAGTATAACGGCCATACTTATGTTACCGCTATATTGTTTAAAAAGCGGAATTAAAAGGAGTTGAGCTATGTCGAACTTATATAGAGATGTCAAGGCGTGTTGTCCTTTTTATCAGACGCAAAAAAAGGAAAAAGGCGGTGCAATGTATATCAAATGCGAAAAAATAATAAGCAAAGGGTGCATTGTGCTTAGATTTCCAAGCGTACAGAGAGGTGACAAATGGCTTAACACCTATTGTAACAGCATTTCCGGTTGCAAAAACTGCGAAATGTATCAACTTATAAATCAAAAATACGAGAAATGAGGTAATCTTATGAAAACTGCTATTATTATTTTATTAGCGGCTGTTTTTGTTGCGCTTTTAGGCGTGGCTGTAGCTGCTACTTCTTTACTTATTGAACAAAAGAAACAAGAGGGATATCAAAACGGCTTTGACAAAGCTACAGAAATAGACGCTAAAATGGCGAAAAATCAAGCAAGCAAAGCGCTTGCCCAAATGCTTCAATCCTACAGCGTTAAAGATATTATCGTGACAAAGGATAATAAGACTGTGGTTAAGTGGAATGACGGCAAAACAACTTGGGTTAAACTCAAAGAGGGAGACGTCAACAATCCTTTTAAGGCATTTTGCTACTGCCTTTTAAAGCAAATGTACGGTGACGCCTGGAAAGAAATGTTCAAACACCACGGTGTTGAAGATACGCAGGCGGAAAATACATACGAAGTCCACGAGGAAAAAGAATAAGCTAACGTATAAGCTCTTGCCGAGAGGCAGGGGCTTTATTTTTTTGCTTTATGGGTGTGACATTGAAGCGTTTTGAAATGATAAGGTAAATAAGAGGTGAGAACGTGAGCAAAGTCGACTGGAAAGAGCTTGAAAATGAATATGTATGCGGTGAAATGTCTTACAGAGCACTTGCAAACAAGCACAAAATAGCGCCGTCGAGGGTATCGGCGGTAGGAAAAAAGCAAAATTGGGTAAAAAAACGTGATAAATATAGGTCAAATGTGGCGCAGGCCACTTTACAAAACGCACGCACGACTGATATTAAGAATAAATCGCAAAAGCTTAATAATTTAATTGAGGCAGCGGACAAGCTTGCAGTTAAATTAAATGAAGCGTTAGACGACCCGGAGCAGCTATACCGGCAAATACTCAGAACATCAAGTGGAGCTGAATCGGTAAGAATTACTAAAAAGCTTGACACAAGAGCGTTAAAGGATTTTGCAAGCACCATTTCCACCATGAATGACACTATAAAACAACTTAATGATTTGACAGAGGATGAGGATAAAAAGAACGTTGAAATTAAGATAATAGAGGGTAAAAAAGAATGGGCGCAGTAACACTTAACCTTGATTTTTCAAAGGTGAATCCAAAGCAAAAGCTCGCCTTAGAAGATAAGCACAAATATATCGGTTACGGCGGCGCACGTGGCGGCGGCAAGAGCTGGTTTGTAAAAAGAAAAGCGATACTTCTTGCCGGTAATTATGCCGGAATACATTCGCTTATAGTAAGACAGTCATATCCTGAACTTATGAATAACCATATTCGTGAAATGCGTTCGATTTTGCACGGTGTTGCAAAATATGTTGACAAGGAAAAGATTTTTTATTTTCCAAACGGCAGCACGATACAGTTCATGTATTGTCAGCGTGATAAGGACCTCGACAGATTTCAGGGTACAGAGTATGACGTTATATTTATTGACGAAGCGACGCATTTGAGCGAATACCAAATAAAAACAATAGGGCTTTGCCTGCGTGGTGCTAATGATTTTCCCAAAAGGATATATTTCACCACTAACCCCGGTGGAGCTTCACATCATTATTTCAAGAGAATATTTATCGATAAGGACTATATGCCTGATGAAAACCCCGAAGACTATTCTTTTATTCAAGCGCTTATGACCGATAACACGGCGCTTATGGAATCGCAGCCTGATTATATTGAACAGTTTAAGAATTTACCTGAAAAACAAAAGCGAATGTTTCTTTACGGTTTGTGGGATGTTGCAGAGGGAATGTTCTTCGAGGATTTTAGAGTTGGCACAAAAGAGCAGCAGGCCACAGGGTTATACACTCATGTGATAGAGCCGTTTGAAATTCCGCCGAATTGGACCATATATCGCTCTTTTGACTGGGGCTATCATAAGCCTTTTTCAGTTGGTTGGTGGGCTGTTGATTATGACGGTACGCTATACCGAATAATGGAACTATACGGCTGTGTGAAGAATGAAGCAAACGAGGGCTTGCAGTGGGACCCTCAGCAAGTTTTTCAAAGAGTAAAGGAAATTGAGACAACGCATAGGTGGCTGAAAGGTAAAAACATAATCGGCATTGCCGACCCGGCAATATGGCAAAAAACAACAGGTATCAGTATTTATGACGTGGCGGCAAGAAACGGTGTTTATTTCCAAAAAGGTGACAACAACAGAATTGCCGGTTGGCAGCAGGTTCATTACAGATTTACCTTTGCCGCTAATGGCAAGCCGAGAATGTATATATTCAATACTTGTAAAAATACAATACGCACCTTGCCGACGCTTCAATATGACGAACACAAGGTCGAGGACCTTGACACAGACGGCGAGGACCATATTGCAGATGAAATCAGATATATGTGTAACAAGCTGCCGATTAAGCCGATAAAGAGTAAGCCTATAAAAGAGCTTGCTGACGACCCACTTAATCAGCGTGGCGAATACAGAAGTAGTATGAACAACTACGGAATTAAGATTTATTAAGGAGCAGAAAAATGAGTAAGTACAAAAATCCTATGGACGAAAAAAACAATAAGGTTTTGAAAGAAACTGAGCAGCAGGCGGACAAGCCTATGAATAAGGCTGACAGCTTTAATCAGGCAAATGGGCTTGAAGTGCACGAAAGCGGCAAGTCCGGCGGCAAGCGATTAAAGGTAATCGGTGTTGAAGAAATAATCAAAGCACGTGAAACGCTGCAGAAATACAAGCAACAAAAGCAGTCGCTTGAAAGCAGAGTTGTAAACAACGAAGAGTGGTGGAAGATACATAATTGGGAGCAGATAAAGAAAAAGGACGCAGTAAAGGCAGATAGGGAAAATCCTAACGGCATTGAAACGCCCTCTTCATCAGCGTGGCTGTTCAACTCGATTACTAATAAGATTGCCGATTTCTCAGATAATTATCCCGAAGCAAATATAAGGGCAAGGACAGGCGGCGACGTGCCCGAAGCAGAAAGACTTAAGAATGTTATTCCTATGATATTGAAGCGAAATAAGTTTTATAAAACGTACATTGCAGATATATCCGAAAAAAGCAAGAGCGGTACCGGCATAACATACGTAGGTTGGAATCCGAAAAAGGACGGCATAGGCGACGTTGAAATTCAAAATATAAATATTCTTTCAATCTTTTGGCAGGGCGGTATAACGAATATTCAAAAAAGCCGAAATGTATTTACTGTTGAGCTTGTTGATACAGACCTACTGAAAAAGCAATATCCGAGTGAGGCTGAAAATATAACAAGCGACGGTGAAGTTGATTTAAAGCAGTATTTGTATGAGGACTATATCGATACGACCGATAAGAGCCTTGTTATTGATTGGTGGTATAAAAAGGACGGCAAGCTTCACTACTGCAAATTTGTTAATAACGTTGTGCTGTTTGCAACCGAAAATGAGCCTGACGAATATCCGAACGGCTATTATGACGACGGTAATTATCCTTTTGTTTTTGACGTTATGTTCCCTATGCAGGGCACTATTGCAGGCTTCGGCTTTATTGACGTAGGCAAGCAACCGCAAGAATACATTGACAAAATGGACGCAGGAATACTCCAAAATGTATTGATGAACTCAATGCCACGCTATTTTGAGCGGCAAGACAGCAATATAAACGAGGAAGAGTTTCTCGATTGGACGCAACCTTTTGTTAAAACAAATACAAACCTCGGTCAAGATGATTTAAGGGAAATTAATGTTAGAGGACTTGACAGTGCGGTATTTACTCAGCGTGACAGCAAGATTAACGAGATTAAAGAAACAACGGCTAACCGTGATGTATCAACAGGCGGTACAACGAGTAACTGCCGCAAGCGCTATATCAGCACTTATCGAAACAGGCTCGAAAGTAAGCAGAATGGCAATTAAGGGCACGTATGACGCTTTTGAAAATATAATCTACCTCATAATTGAGCGTATGAGACAGTTTTATGATTTGCCGAGATATGTAAGGATAACAGGTGACGACGGCACCGACGATTTTGATACATACGATAACAGCAATTTGAAATTGCAGGAAAGGCAGACGCTTCAAGGCGATACGGCACAATATCTGCCTGAGTTTGATATTGAGGTGGCGGCGCAAAAGGCTTCACCGTACAGCAAGGCAGCACAAAATGAACTTGCGCTGCAGCTTTACAGCGCAGGGTTCTTTAATCCGCAGAACACCGACCAATCACTTGCTTGCCTTAATATTATGGATTTCGACCACAAGAGCGACGTTATAAATCAAATTAAGAAAAACGGCACGTTGCTTGACGCATTACAGCAGGCACAAATGCAATTACAACAATTGCAGCAGGAAAACGAAAAGCTTAAGGTAATGTGCGATTTGAACATTGACAACAGCAACCTTACAGGAATGAAAGGGAAGCAGCAGGGTAGCAGTCCTGATGTAGCGCAGGCTTCAACAAGCGGAAGTGCAAATATGGAAAGCACAAAGCCGGAGGGAATGCAAAGCGTAAGCACCGGCGACAAAGGCTCACTTGCCGAGCAGGCAGCGCAAAAGGCTAATGAATCGGCACAGCCGAGATAGGAGAGTAAAGAATAATGGTTGAGATTACATACAAAGAGACAAGAAACGGCTTTGAATTAAAGGCTGAGGGACATTGCAGATATGCCGAAAAAGGCAAGGACATAGCTTGCGCCGGTGTTTCTACACTTATTGTTGCACTTGCAAAAACGCTTGAAGAAAACGAAAACAAACTGAAAATACCAGCACTTATCATTATTGAGGACGGATATGCGCTTATATGTGCTTATCCGAAAAAGCGATATTATAAAGAAATTGCAAGCACTTTTGAAACGGTGAAGCAGGGCGTTAGCTGGCTTTCGGAAGAGTTTGAAAAAAATGTAAAAAAGTTATTTTGAGGGTGTGACATTGAAATAACGCCCTTAGGTATAATGAGAATAAAGAGCCGTGGGCTTAACCCACAGATTACAGATTCGCTGACTTAATCAGCAGGGAGCATTATTATGCAGAAATATCATATTCAGTTATTTGCCGACGGTGCGGCTACTGCAGGAGCTGACGGAGTAGGTACAACGGCTGAGGGTACGGTTGATACCAATGTTAACGGTGCGACAGGCACACAAGACGCTAAGGAAGAAAGCTTTGACGATTTAATCAAGGGCAGATACAAGCAAGATTATCAAGCTAAATTTGATAAGGCGCTTAACAAGCGTATGAGCAAAGCAAATGCGCAAATTCAAGAGGGTATAGATTTCAGAAACAAGCTTACCCCGGCACTTGAAAAATTCGCCGCTAAATACGGAATTAAAGATTCGACGGATATTGATTCGATTGTATCGGCTATCGACAACGACAATTCAATTTATGAAGAAATCGCAACCGAGAGAGGCGTTACGGTTGAGCAGGCTAAGGAGCTTATGCAGGCTGAGAGAATCATCAGGCGAGATGAAATCAGACAGCAGCAGGACGCTCAAAGAGCAGCTTTTCAGAATCAATATAACGCTTGGGTTAATGAAGCTGAAGCTCTTAAGGAATATTATCCAAATTTCGATTTTGAGCAGGAAAGCAGCAATGATGAATTTCGTAATTGGCTTAACAAAGGTATGAGCGTTAAGGACGCTTATGAGTTCGTTCACAGAGAAGAACTTAAGGGCGCTGCTATGGGCTACGCATACAATCAAAGCCGACAGGATATCGCCGACACAATGAGGGCTAATGCTAACCGTCCGATTGAAAACGGAACGTCACAGCAGCAGGCCACTAATTACAGCGGAATGTCTTTTGATAAGTTAAATCAAAAGCAAATCAAAGAATTAATGAACGCTGCAAGTATGGGCGAAATAATTGACGAAAATAATTTTATGAAATATTTGTCAAAATAATATGTAATTCGCTCTTACTTTCAGCAGAAAGGGAGCATTATGAATATTATTAAATCATTAAAAAGCGCAAGTATCAGCGCAAAGAAATACAGCGCACAGCTTTTTGCCGACGCTGTACTTAACACAACCAGCGACAGCGATTTGTCACCGGGTATGAAAATCTTTTATGACACAGCTTTACTCCAAAATGTGGGTAGTCAAACATATTTTGCACAGTTTGGCAAACAGCAGCCATTGCCAAAGCACAGAGGTAAGAAGGTAGAGTGGCGTAAATGGAATACATTTACCGTTTCAACTGTTCCGCTTCAGGAAGGTATTACACCTACAGGTGACAAGCTCGGACAGACAAGCATTGAAGCGGAAATTAATCAGTATGGCCGTTATGCTTATGTAACAGATGTACTTAGTCTTACACACCTTGATGATGTAATCGGCGGCGCTACAGAATTATTTGGCGACCTTGCGGCACAGACAATGGATATCGTCACACGTAACTCTGTTATGACTGAGGCTGTTAAGAATGTACTTTTCCCACGTAAGAGCGACGGCACGGCAGTTGCTTCACGTGATAAGCTTGATAAAACTTGTCAGCTCACACCGAGAGTTATCAATAAAGCTGTTGCAATTCTTAAGAAGAATAAAGCACCTAAAATCAACGGCTCATATATCGGTATTATTCATCCGTCTGTTTCTTTCGATTTAAGGGATAGCGACGGTTGGAAGGAAGCACACAAGTATGCTGCAACAAAAGAAATCTTTAACGGCGAAATCGGTGAGCTTCACGGCGTACGATTTGTTGAGAGCGATAATGCTAAGGTGTATACCGATAATTGCCCGGTAGGCTACAGCGTATATTCAACTCTTGTTTTCGGTAAGGACGCTTGGGGCGTTGTTAAGCCTGACGGCGCAAGCCTTAAGATGATTGTTAAGCAGGTCGGTTCAGGCGGCGCAGATGACCCACTTGGACAGAGAGGTTCGGTGGGCTTTAAGTTTTCTACTGCTTCTGCTGTGCTTTACCCTACACGACTTCTCAGCATTGAAACTGTTTCGGCAGAGTTTGCAAATGATGATGAAGCTAACTAATAAAGGAGCGTGAATATTATGGCGAAAAGTAAAGCAGCCGCAGAAAATGCGGCGATTGAAGAAACTGCAGTTGTTGAAGAAACAACTGCAAAAACATATACACAGGAAGAGCTTGACGCTATTCTTACCGAAAAGCTTAAAGCTCAAAGCGAAGCTATGCAGGAAAAGCCTGAATTTATACAGGATAACCCTGAGGGTGAGGAAATGGAAATTCTTAAAATTCCTATGTATCTCGGACCTAATGACGACCCAAGGGGCGAATATGTTGCAGTAAACGGCGTGGCAATGTTCGTCCCACGTGGCAAGGTTTGCAAAATCAAGAAGAAATATGCCGACAGACTTAAAATGAGCCTTAATCTCAGAGAGATTGAGCATTCATATATAAGAGCTAACGAAGGAACTAAAGAGGTAACGCTTTAACTCTTTGTTGTAATTTTAAAGGGCAGGGAGAAATCCTTGCCCTTTGCTATTTGAGGTGAAAGAAATATGAAAACTACAATTGGCGAGGTATTAAGCTATTTCGATAATCAAGTGCCTAATCAATATTCAGACGAGGAAAAGATAAGGTGGCTAAACGAGATAGAGGCACAGATTTATAACGATATTATAAAAACACATAAGGACGCTGACAAAATTGCATTTAACGGCTACACAGCCGATACAGATATAAATACACAAATGATAGTGCCGCTCGAATACAGCGAGTTATATAGATTTTGGCTTGAAAAGAGTGTTCACTATGCTAACGGCGAAATTGACAGAATGAATAACGCTATGACAATGTTTCAAAGCTATTATGACAATTTCTATGCTGCATATAACCGAGCACACAGACCTATAGGTGTGCACGGCTACAGATTATAAGGTGGTGAAAATATGAAATTACCGCAGTCGCTTAATGCGTATAACGTCACGAAAGAAAATATTGAAGAATTTAAGGGCTTAGACCATAACGAGCGAGCGCAAAACGGTGCTTGGTATGATATGGAAAATATGACGCTTGATGATTACCCGGTTGCAAGTGTAAGAAATAAGCGTGGTATTGTGACGAGTGATTATGAAAACACGATATCAAATAATGATTTAACTATTCAAACACGCAGAGGCGCTTTTGACGCCGCTATTGTTAATGGCAAGGTTTCTCTATTACAAAACTGTGCAATGCAGAAGGGCGGTACAGTTACTGCTGAAGGGCAGATTTTAAAGGATACACAAAACGCAGTATATTCGTTTGTCAAAAACGATATTGAAGGTACTATTACATATCAAAACAATTTGCTTAAGGAATTTCAGGATAAGTGGTGTTTCTATGGGCGAGGTGAGCCGATATGCAACATAAACGGACGTTGGTTTGAATACCGAACGAAAGACAGCATTTCCTCAAATGATATTTGCCTCGGCGCAATCATTACCACTACTGACGACGGAGCACCGTGGACGTTTCCTATGCTTGTTTCAAAAAAGGAAAGTGCAATAAAAATATATTATAACGACGCCTTTTACGGTGAACAGATTAATTGGAACGAAACGTTTAATGATTGCACACGTATCAAAGAATTTACAGATAGATACGGCGAAAAGTGGTTTGTAAGCCAAAATGCCGCCGCTTTTAATTTAGGCGATAACGTAGATAATATAAAGGCTTTATGCTGCGGCAAGGCTCAGTATTTAGGTATATTCAACGATTGGAAGAGCGCCGCACAGACTATTATTGACATATACAATGATGAATCAAATGTAGAAACGCAGCATTATTTTTATACAACCGGGCTTAAAAAGGTAGTTGACAATCCGATACACGCTTTTACGGATGATGATTATAAATACTTGGATATAAAAAACAGAGTAAGTAAGTCTAAGCTTTATATGCAATTTGACGACTATCAAGACTATTATCTTTCAGAAGACCAAATCACTAATTTTTCTGAAATGTTATTAAGCAAATGGGAAAAAGCAAACAGAAAGCTTTATTGCAACGATATAACGGAGCTTTATCCTTATGTTAAAGAGGCAGTCAATGAATATTACGAAGCATATCAAGGCGACTTCGCAAAGAAAAAAGGCTTTCAGGTTTTTTACTATTCTGATAAAAATGGTGCTATCCATAATGCCGATGAAAGAAAATTCGGCTGTTACGTTTTAAATAAACAGTATGTGGAGAGTAAATATGACATTGAAATAGTATTTGCAATAATTTTTTATAAAGAAGGCAATTTGTGGAAACATAAAATGCCCGAAAATGTCGCCACTCCGCATTATGAACTTATTGCAAATACAACACCGTTGCAATTTAGCTATGTGGTTGATTTATCAGGCATTGAAAAGGACGCCAACGGATATGATGTGCCGAAAAGGGGCTGGCAATTTAAATATAACCTTATTTGCGAATTTTCATCAAACATAAAAAGCGTACTCAGTGAGGATAACAGTTGGGTCGATATAGAGGGTGAGTTATTTTCGAATAAAGAAAACATTGAAATTATAAAAAATAAAAATGTTTATAATTTCAACACTTCTGTAATTAATTTGGATTTGGTATGCGAGCAACAAAAAGCACCGTCTGTTACCAATGTTAAAATGAGCGGTTCTACGATAGCAGATACTCAGAACATTAAGAATATTAAAACGCTTAAGAGCGCAAATTACGGCGAGAAAAAAGCATTAATTAAGTGCGGTACTAAGATACTTGTGGTCCCGGACGGAGTGATTATAGATACCGACAGCGGCAAGGTAAGCAAGATTGCATACAAGGATACGTTTTCTGTCAATAAAGAAAATAAAATATCCTCTGTTATATGTACATGCGACGGTGACGAAAACACTTTTAATGCAAATATTTACAGCATTAATTCAAATTCCAATTATCGAATAGTAAGCGGAACGCTTCAAAAGAAAGTCAAGCTTAATGACAACAGTACATTATGGACCGATATATCAAGTTATGTAAGCTTTTATTATAACGAGGCGGAACGCTTCGATAAATTCAGTAAGGGCGATAATGTTGAGTTCAGTATTAAGTTTAGCGACGATTGTCAACTTGACTTAACTAAATTCAAAAAAGGCCTTTTTGAGTATGACAGTGCAACAAGAAAATTGAAAACTAATAACTACAGAATAAACAAGGTTGGTAATAATTTCATTGATTTTTCTGCGCCGCTTATTAATTATGAAGAAAATGAAAACGAATGGCTGACAGGATTTACTAATAACGACAAGAAATTTGATATTACCATTGAAAAGAAATTTCCTGATGTTATGCCGTTTGGCTGTTTATGCGGTAACAGAGTATGGCTGTGTCAAAAAGACGGCCACGAGATATATGCCTCGGCTCTCGGCGATTATACTAATTATTATGACTTTTCAGGGCTTAACAGCGACAGTTGGGCGGCTAATGTCGGAAGTGACGGCAAATTTACAGGAATTGTAAATTATCTCGGTAATATTCTTATATTCAAAGAAGATACACTTTATATTGTGTACGGTTCGGCACCGAGTGAGTTTTCGTATACGGAAGTAAACAATTTTAAAGGTGTTGAAGAAGGCAGCGAGAGAAGCTTTGCGATTATTGATAATATTTTATATTACAAGAGCGTTTACGGCATTATTGCTTATGACGGAAGTACAACCGTTATTTCCTCGGCACTCGGCAGGGATAAATACAAGAACGCTGTGGCAGGCGCTTGGGGCAACAAATATTACGTGTCAATGCAAAACGTCAAAACAAATGAATATGAGCTTTTCTGTTACGACACTAAAAAGGGTATGTGGACTAAGGAAACAGAAGAAAAAATATCACGCTTTATAAATGACGGCAACACGCTTTATTACGTTACAGACAAACAGGTGAAGATTGTTGACGCCGATAATGATTATGATGTGCTTGAAGATAAAATCAATTGGAGCGTCGAGACAGGCGTTTACGGATATTCATATCCAAATCAAAAATATGTTTCACGTTTTCAATTGAGAATGTATTTGGCACAGGGTGCAAAGGCAAGATTTTATATTCAATATAACAGCTCAGGCAAATGGGAAAGCTGCGGAAAAGAAATAATAGGACGTGGAATTAATTCTTTTGTATTTCCTATCAGACCACGCAGGTGCGACCATTTGAAATTCAAAATTGAGGGCGAGGGCGAATGTAAAATTTACTCTCTTACAAAATGTTTAGAGATAGGTGGCGAATTATGAAATTACCGATTATAAGTAAAATGAGCGCAACAGGCAATTTGCCATACGTTGTGAATTATATTGAGCAGCTTGTTAATAAACTGCAGAGGTATATAGACAGCAACAGAGGTAATGCAAACGAGGCAAAATATGTAGTTGATATAGTTGCAACAACGCATTTAATTACAGTTAAATACAGCGACCAAACGACAAAGGAATATGAAATATAGGACGGTGAGGATATATGTCAAAGAAAACACCAAAATATAAGGCTAAAACGATTGATACGTCAGGATATAACAACGAGCTGACTGCGGCACAAAATGCGCTTACGGCGATAGGCGATTTTAATTATAACGACGCCGCTGGATATAAAGAAAGGTCCGAAAACGCTTTTAATGATTGGAATGACCTTTACAGCGGACAGGGAAAAGCAAACTTTGACGCTTCACAGCAAAAGCTTCAAACCACGGTTGATGATTTGTTCGACCAAATAATGAATTACGGCGATTTTAGTTACGACCAGGAAAAAGACCAACTTTTCCAAATATATAAGCAACAGTATTTAGCTGCAGGTGCCGGCGCAATGAAAAATCAGCTTGCAGCAGCTTCTGCAAATACAGGCGGATATAACAACAGTTATGCTCAGCAATCAGCGCAGCAGGCATACAACAATACAATGAGTGGACTGAGCGATAAGGCAATTGAACTTAGAGCAAATGCTCTTACTAATTGGCAAAACGAATACAACCAAATACAAGACAGATATAATCTTGTAAACAACCAAAAGGCGGCAGAAGAAAGCAGTTATTATAACAAACTTAATGCGGCAAATAATGCATATAACGTATTTAATACAGCCTATAAAGATGATTACAACAATCAATACGGCTTGTGGAGCGATAACAGGAATGCAGCGCAGACAAGAGTTAATAACGCACAGAGCCAGGTTAATTGGGCTAATGATTACAATGCTAATGAAATTAATAAAACAAATACGCTTAATCAGCAAGCGACCCAGGCAGACCAACAGCTTTCCGAAACAAGACGTCATAATAATAAAATGGAAACAATTGCTAAGAAAAAATCACGAGGAAAGTAGGTGCAATTATGGCTATATCAAACAACACAAGAAGCAAATACGAGCAATACAATACTCCTTATGCCGAAACAGAGGAGCAAAAGCGACAGAGAGAGGCTGCTCAACAGTTAGCCTATTCTCAGCCGAATAATGCACCGAATAATTACGCACAGCAAATGCAAGAAATGTATAACAAAGTTGCAAGCAAAGGCGCTTTTTCCTATGACAAAGCAAATGACAAAGCGTATCAGCAGTGGGCGGAACTATATCGGCAGCTTGGCGGTTTATCCACGGCGGCAACACAGCAAGCGGCAGAGAATTTAACGGCAGGATATGGCTCAACATACGCACCACAGGTTGCCGCTCAAACGGATAATGCGTATCAGGCAAATGTTGACGCCGCTTTGCCTGCGTTTTATCAGCAAGCCCAGGAAGAATGGTACGCACAAAAGCAAAATGATTTGGCGGCATATCAGGCGGCTATTGAGGGATATAAAAATAATGAAAACAGCAATGTAAACCGCAACAATGCCTGGGCTGATATCGCCGGTGCTGCAGCAGGCAGGTCGAATCAGGAAAACGCTAATGCCATTAATCAATATACGGATAACAGAGACTTTTGGCTTGACCAATATTGGAAAGAGCAAAACGCAGCAAATGAAGCTGCAGAAACAAACAGTGAGCGTTATTGGAACGATAACAGCCTTAAAGAAAACAGCAGACAATTTAAGGCTCAGCTTAAGGAAGATACAAAACAAAATAAGCGAGATGAATATTGGTCTATGAACGAGGTTAATGTTTCTATCGCTGCCGATAAAGCGGACAGCTACCGGGAAAAAAAGGATAACAAGGGAATGAAAGCGTACCTTAAAGCCCAGGTTAAGAAAGGTAACATTACTCAGTATCAGGCAGACGCTATTTATAAGCAATACAAATATACTCCGCCTAAGAGCAGCGGTGGCTCAGGCGGCAGGCGGTCAAGCGGAAGTTCAAGTTATTCGTATACTGCTAATGATAAATCGGAATATAGCAAAGATACTGCTTCAATTCCAAAAGATTTAGATTCAAAGGCAAAGCAAAAACAAGAAAAGCTTAAAATTCCTAATGGTATGTTACAACAAATAGGCAGTAATTCAACTGACTATGGCAGAGTGAATGCAATTAAATCATTAAAGGATAAAAAGGTAATAAACGATAAACAAGAGGCGTGGCTTTTAGACCACTATAATCTTATGTAAGGAGAAAACAATGGCTGTTGATTATGAAAAATTAAGAAAAAAAGCTAAAAAGCGTGATGAAGAAAAGCAGAAAAAGGACGCATACGAATACTCTCGTTCTATGTATGAGGGTGCAAAGAAGAACCGCAGCAATGTATCTGCAAATACGTATAAGCTTTATTATGATGATTATATTAAAAACACTAAAGCCTATAAAAACGAGCAAAAGAAAGGAATTAATGACGAGAGAAAAAGCCAGCTTAAGGCTGTATTAAATATGATTAATCCTCTTGACAGCGTTTCCGCTTCCGAGGCAAGAAAAAATTATAAATCTGCTCAAAAGGAAAAAGAGAAAAAGCAGAGCGCATACGATAAGCTTAAGGAAGAGTATGAGGCATTGAACGGCAGTAAGCAAAAGAAAAATTTACTTATGAGTGAAATAGGCAAAGTCGGCGATACTTTGTACGGAAATCCGTATGACGCTGAACGAAAAAATGAAGTCAAGCAGATTTATAATAAATCTAAGCAAGAGGCTTATGAGCAACAGGCATACGACGCTGATATTAAGCAAAAAGCAAGAGAAGAAACGGCAGCTAAAAACAAGAACGCTTTAAGCAAAGACAAGGAAATATCGAAAAAAGCAGAGCAAGCATACAAATTTAAAAATGCAATTGCCGAGAAAAGTAAGGCTTCGGGTGCTGATGATATGAGCAGTGCTATGCTTAATGCTATGGGTGTAGGCTCAAAGGGTCAAAACGACATTAACTATAGCCAAAAATATAATAATTCGCTCAAAGAACTTCAAAGCCTTATTAACAAGAAAGGATATAAGGATATCAAGGCAGAGGACTTGATTGATTATTATGTTGCTAATAAAAACAATGAGCAGCAGGCAAAGGTTATAAAAGGCGCTGAAAAAGCGGCACAGGAGCACCCGGTTATAATGCAGGCGGCAAGAACGCTTACTTCCCCTTTAAGAGCGCAGGCAAATATAGCAAATACCATTGATATGGCAGTGAACGGTAAAAGCAGTATTAACGGCACAGCGGACTTTATTACGAATGCAGCGTACGGCACACGAAAAGGACTTGAAGATAAGGCGGCAAATGACGGACTTATCAATCTTGCCGGAAAGAAAATAGGCCCTATAAGCGTCAATAAGAATAACGAAATTGAAATTCTCGGCAACAATATGGGTAATGTTAATGCGGCGCTATATGATAACATAGACCAAATGGCTGAAAATGTTTACAATTCATTACTTTTTGGCGGCGGAATAACAGGCGGTATTACCGCTTCAGGTAAGGCAGAAAAGGCAAAACAAGCACTTATTAACGGCGTATTCAGTACGGCGGCCATGGGTGATGATATGTCTTCACAGCTTGCAAGCGGAAGTTCTTCAGGCGAAACGATTAAAAGCAGCGTGAAAAGCGCATTAATTAATTTTCTTACCGAAATGGTGGGCGCTCCGCTTGAATGGGCAGACGTAAAAGGAAACAGCACATTCGGTAAAATTCTTGTGAGCGGACTTAATGAGGGCACAGAGGAAATTATCGGCAATGTTGTTGACAGAACGTACGACCAAATTACACAGGGACAATTAAGCGAGCTTTCGCAGCTTAAAAGAAGCTATCTTGAACAAGGTTTGAGTGAACAAGAAGCAGACAAAGAGGTTGTTAAGTCTATGCTTGCCGAGGATATTTTCGCCGCCTTGCAGGCAGGCTTTGCCGGTGCTATTATGTCGGGTAGCGAAATTGCGCCGAACAAGATTATTGAAAGCGCACAAAATAATATCGATAATAAAAAGCTCGGCGCAGAAGCAAAAGCGCAAAGCAACAGCGATATTCAGGCGATTATAGACGAGGGACTTTCAAAAAATAAAAACAGCAAGGCATATAAGTATGCCGAGGAATTGCAGGCAAAGGTTAAGGCAAGTCAAGCAAACGGTGATGTACTTGCCGGCGCTTCTATTTATGATGAAGCTGATTACAGTAAGATTAATGAAAAAAGGCTCGGACAGCTTCAAACAGAGATAGTGAAAGAGGGGTTCAAGGACAACATTGCCACGGCAATTGAGGGCGAAAAAAACGAGGACAGAATAAATAAGGCCATAAGCAAAATGGTTAATGGCTTTGAATTGAGCCGATATGATGTCAAGGTGATTAAGGATAGTGAAAAAGCTATTAATGCCATAAATGAACAGTTCGGCTCAGACTTTACCGAAAAAGATATCAGCAACGATTCGCTTGAAGCATTGTCGGCTAAGCTTAAGAACGGCTATACAGATTATAGCTTTACTTATGGCGGCTACAGCAAGTATCAGCAAAGGGCAGAGAACGCTCAAAATGCCATTTTAGAGGGAAATACACCAAACGTATCGGAATATACGCAAAAGCCTGCAGAAACGTTAACAGCAGAACAACAGAGCAACGACCTTAAATATAATGTTAATGCTGTTGCTATTGCGTCAAACGGAAATCAAGCGGCGGTAAAAATCTAGGGCAGGCCCCCATTTGAGGTCAGCGCCGACCGCAGCAATATCAAGCTTAAAACCTCAGCCGGCGATATAGATTACAACAATATTTCATTTGAAAATCAAACGCAGCAGGTCCTGACAAATGAAATTATAAATAAAAACTTCGGCAACTCTGGGGCGAATGCCGTTTATGTCAATTTTGACCCGAATAATTTAAAGGGCGCAAGTGTGAGTACGTATGTATCTCAGGCGAAAATGCTTTATGATTTGGGTGTTGCAAAGCCTGATGTGCCGTTTGATAAATTCGTTATGAAAAATCCGGCTTTTTATCCTGCCATTAAATTCCTCGGCGATAAGGCGATTAATATTTACCGTTCGGGACAAACGGACGCTAAAAGTTATGACGCTTATATTGAGGAGCAGAGGAAAAATAAAAAATCACCTACAAAAGCCACAAGGCATATTGAAGGTGAATACAAGAATATTTCTGACAGCGACAGTACGATTGATGATGTCTTTATATCAGTTGCAAGGAAAACAAGAGTGGATATTGAAAGACACTCCGACGGCAGACAGGGCGGAAACGGTCAGTTTATTCCGTCACTCGCTAAAATTATTATTAATGCAGACGGTAGCGGTGAGTATAATGCGCTTATTCACGAGCTTGGCGAGTTTGGGCTTGCTTATAATGAGCAGGAATACAAAAACGTGCAGGCTGCTATTCGTGATTGGTATGTCAGCTACAAGGGCGCAGATAATTTTAATGCCCTTGTTGACGCATATATTGATACATATACTAAGGCTGAGGGGTCAAAAACAAGAGCTGAGGCAATAGACGAGCTTACCAACGACGCTGTATCGGGTCTCTTTTCTACGGATGAGGGCGTTGAGCAGTTTGCCAATTGGCTTAGTGACAACAAAACCGAGGCTGAAAAGAAAAGCATTATTGAAACAATCACAGAATTTCTTAAGTCCGTTATTGAGAAAATTAAAAGTGTGATTGCTACTTCTAATTTGCAGACGGCTGCACGTACCACTATGGAAATGGAACAAAAGAGAGCCGACCATATCCGCAAGCAGTTTCTCGATATGCTTGATAATGCAAGCAATAATCTTTATAACGGTACCGAGGTTGAAGAGAAAAATGCAAATGCTTTAAATGTTGAATTTGACAGCAATACTGATTTTGATAAAAATATAAAATATGTTGCAAATATGAAGCCGGTTGCAAAACTTAGCGGTAATGAATTTGCAAAAGGCAATACCGACCTTGTTACGCAGGTTTGTGAGTATTTTAATTCTATAGGTAATAAGGTTGAAAGCAAGTATGGTACAATTATATTAAACAGGACAGGCGTTAAATCCTCTATTTCTCACGGTATAGGCAGAAAAAAGGCAGTCGCTTTTAAAGCTGTGCCTGATGTTATTAAAAATGGCAGAATTATCGACTATACTAATAATTATAAAAAGAGAGGTTATGATACTGCTGTTATTTCTGCACCAATTCATTTAGGTGATGAAGATTATTATGTTGCGGCAGTAATAAATGTTGAAAAGGAAAAGAACTCTTTTTATTTACACGAAGTGGCTATTTTAAATAAAAAAGAAGATGATATGTCGTTCAAGACTGGGACCGTGAAACACGGCGCTCCCAGCGACATTTCATCTTCTATATATAGTTTACTCAATAAGTTGCAAAATGTCAATAATAATGAAACAAAATTTTCACTTGACGTTGACAGATTCTTAAACGATTTAAGAAACGCTCAATTATATCAATACAACGGTTATGAACTTTTTTCCAAAGCAAAGGAACTTTATCAACGGTATCAGAGCGGAATTGCAAATAAAAATAATTTTTATGTTAATACTTTGGCAGATTTCAAAGAAATTTCAAAAAGACCAAAGGGCAAGCCGGATTATGTGAGCTATTATTTCGATAAGACCGGCAAACGTAAGATTTCAAGTGAATATTGGTACAATGAAAACGGAGTTGTCAGAGGAAGTGACCATTGGGGTGAGGGAATATCAAGCTGCGATTGGTACCTTGACGGCAAAGCACGAAAAGGATATAAGCATTATGGTGAAGCAAAGTGGGAAGAATTTACTTTGCAAACAAAAACGGTGCAGTATGACGGTAAAGAGTTTTTGACTGCATTTGATAATTCGTATGGCAAAAATTCTTTGGGTAAACCAATTTATAAAATTGGTGATGATTATATTAATTATGATAAATACTTAAAGAAATATACAAAAGTGGAAAACGTTGATATTCCGGGTACCGACACAAAATTTTCACTTGATATACCTATTGAGGAAACGAAGGAACTTGTTGCAATTCATAATACTACCGAAAGCAAACTGCTCAGTGCATTGGAACTCGGCGGTTTATCAAGTCCGTCGATAGCAATAATGAAAGCACAAAATATCAGCGCAAATAATGAATTTGGCGATATTTCACTTGTTTTTGATAAAAAGACTATTGACCCACAAGAAAGTAATGCAAATAAGGTTTATTCTTCTGACGCTTATACTCCGATATCGGTTAAAGCCGAACACAAACTTAATGAAAAGAAAGCATGGGATTTATATAGCAAAATAAACAATCTTGTAAAGCAAAAACTTGCATATAAGCCTAATGCTTCATTATTTCAGCCTGATAATTTCAAAGACCAGGTTGACAGCGCAGGAAGTATTGCTGAATTAGTTAATAAGTATAAAAATGATTATGCTTTTAAGGAATTATATTTGGCAGACAAGTCTGAGCCGGTTAGAGATATTGCTCAAAGAGAAAAGAAAACAACTCTTACAAGCGAAGATACTGACATTTTCGATTTTCTTAATGATAATATAAAAGATACGCTTCAGGAAATTGAGAACAAACCGTTGCTTCCGAGCAGATTATGGGTCGAAAAATACGATAGCAAGATAAAGCAATCAATCGCCGATTATTATAAATCCTTAATTCCCGGTATAAGTGATGAGAACATAGATAACATTTTCAACAATTCGGATGAAATTAAGACGGCGTTTCAAAGAAAAGCTTTTGTGAAAAAGGCTATTGATTATTTGAAAAACGGAGCTGAAAAAGTTGAACTCGTTTCAGATGATGAGGCAACACATAATCTTATTGATAATAAAATTAATCAAAAGGAATATGAAAGCTGGCTTAATGATTTATTTGACGGTGTTGTAGAGAAAAAGGGTATTTGGAAAGGCAATGACCCTTTTGACGAATCAGGTGAACGAAAGAATTGGGAAAGTCTGTATTGGGATTATAACCTTGAAAATATCGTTAAGGCAATGAATAATCAAAATGCTCAGGGCGGCAATTTTCTCGTCAGCAATATAATCGGTGGCTCGGCAAAGAAATATAACAATCTTGATGAAGTGAGAAATGATAAATCACGACTTCAAAATGTTAATGATGAAGAATACAATCAAATACGTAATAATCTTTATAAAAGATTTCAAGAAATTGCCCAAAGTATGACAAAAAACGATAACCCATTTGCTGTGGCTGATATTATCGTTGACGGCGTTGCAAAAACAGAAACAAAATCAGGGCTTGCAAATTATTTGAAAACCGAGCTTAAAGGCTGGGCTAATTACAGTGATATGGCGGTTGATGATATTTGGACCCTTGTTAATGATATTCGTGCATTACCAACGAGCTATTTTGAAGCAAAACCGCAAAGAGCCGTTTATTTTAACGAAGTATATACTGCTGTTATTCCTGATAATGCAAGTCAAAAGTTGAAAAATGCATTAAAAAATGCAGGCGTTTCGTATGCAGAATATAAAGCAAATAACGAGCAGAGCCGACTTGATGTTGTTAATTCGCTTGAAGATATTAGATTTTCTCGTGATGTTAATATTGACGAGTTTGACGAAAGGGAATATACTAATGTTAAGCTATCAAAAGCAGAGTATAATAAGCTTTATTCCGAGGCATTAACATGGGATTCTGACAAAGTCGGTAAAGTATGTCATAAATATCTTGGCGGAATGCATTATTGTTATGTGTTTGATAATGATTATAATTTGATTGTTTTAGATAAAGATGTATCAAAGAATATACATGAAAGAAGGGATATAAATAATGTTAACTCAGATAGAAGAAATATTAGTGGCAGATATGAAATATTTGAAGATTTCGACGGATACAATAATAGCAGTATTAGATATGTTGAAAACAGAAGAACAACAACAAACAATGATAAACTCGATAAAGAGAAGATACAACGAGAAAGGGACGGTTACGGAAGAGGAAATTTTGAAGATGTTAATTATGATAAGACATCCGAAGAAAAATACTCAAGAGATGTAGACTATGCCGAGTACGCAGAGCTTAAGCGTGAAAACAAGCACCTTAAGGAAATCAATGAGGTTTTAAAACACCAATTTGAGCTTACTAACGGCAGGGAAGTAAGCACGAAATCGTTATTAATTGCGGCAAGAAAAATCATTAAGCTTACACCTACACGTATGACAGGCGTTGATGTGGCAAAGGAAATGAAAAGCTGGCACACGCTTGACACTTCTCAGCAATTCTTTAACGCTGCATACGACCTTGCAAACAAGCTTGTTGAAAACGAAAAGCAGATTAAGTATCAGCCTACGCAGGAAGAACAGGAAATGCTTGATTATTTGAAGAATACAGAAATTAAGCTATCCGATAAGCAAAAGGAAGAGGTAGCGTATTATTTCGGTACTTACGGCAAGTATAAGAATGCGGCAAGAGGAAAGATTAACATTACCGAAAATGGTATACCGCTTGACGATTTAGCTAATGAAATGGAAGAATTATTCGGCGGATTAATGCCGAGTGACAATTCGCAGGATTTGCCGATTGCGCTTCTTGATATGGTTAATACTTATAAAAATAAAGTTATTGAAAACGTTTACGGCTACAGCAAGGAAGAGTATCTCGAAAGCCTTGCTAATGATATTCTTTCTTATTATTTCAAGACTAATCTTCATGAGACCAAGGCAGATAAAAACGAAAAGCGCTTTTTAAAAGCAAGGTCGAAATATGCTCAGCAAATAAGCAACTATCAAAAGCTGCTCGCAGACGAAAAAGCAAAGCATAAAAAGGAATTTTCTGAATTTCGCAAAGAGCAGATAAAGAAAAATCAAGATTATAGGTCGAACTTATATAGAGATACAGTTGAGTATAAGGCTGAATATAGGCAAAAGCAGAAAGAAAAGCGTGAGCGCAGTCTGCTTTATAAGAGCTTTCAAAAAAGTACAATTAGGCTTGCACAGCTTGCAAAGCAGGATAAGAAAAATCATATTCCTAATAATATTGTCGAAGCAGTCAAAGGAATAGTAAATGTTATATCATTCGGTACCAAGCTTGATGATAAAATATATTCAAAGCTTTATGCACTCGACCGCAGTTTTAAATCGCTGAATAATAATGACGATTACGAAAAGGTGACCGAAGCATATAACGGATATATCAAAAACTATATTGAACAGTTGCAAACAATGATTGGCGACAGGAATGCTAATCAATTGACACTTGACGAGCTTAAAATGGTGGATGACCTTGTGCGCACAACTGTTCAGGTGTGCAATAATGTTAATAAGATATTCTATTCCGAAAGAAATAAAACTATCGAACAGAGTGTTTCTAAGGTTGAGGAAGAACTTAAACAAGTAAATGCAAAGTATAAGATAGACAAGGGTATTATTGATTCAATTAAATACGGTTCAATGAAGCCTGAATATTTTTTTGAATATCTTGGCAGTGATGAATTATTAAGGCTCTATCGTGATGTCAGAAAAGGTGAGGACACATGGGCGGTTACGATAGATAACAGCAAAAATTACGCTGATGATGTCAGAGAAAAATACGATTGGAAAAGCTGGGACAGGAAGAAACGTTATGATATAACAACTTCATTAGGCGACAAGCTTAATTTAAACCTTGAACAGCTAATGGCGATATATGCAATGAGCAATCGAAAGCAAACGCTTAATCATATTATCCATGGCGGTATTGTAGTGACTGATAAGCCTAAAAGTGCTATTCAAACGCTTAAGGATAAAAGCTCAAAGTGGAATGACAGTTTAACTCACAGGCTCAGTTATTCGGATATATCAAAAATCAGGTCAATGCTAAGCGACGAACAAAGGAATTATGTTCGTGACATGGTTAAATATCTTTCAACCGATATGGCGGAAAAGGGCAACGAGATATCAAGACGGCTATATGACGTTGAACTTTTTAAGGAAGAAAATTATTATCCTGCACGTACCGCTAAAAACTACATGCACAGAAGCAGTATGGAAACTATTGGCGCTAAAAAAATCATTAATTCAGGCTTTACTAATGCGATTGTTGAAAAAGCAAAAAATCCGCTTTTACTTGAAGAATTTGACAACGTATGGGCGAGCCACGTTGATGAAATGGCAAGCTATAATGCCTTTGCTTTGCCGCTTGAAAATTTCGACCGGGTTTATAATTATCATTCGAGCAACGGCGACGAGTTTAGTTCTATCAGAACTTTAGTGGAAAATGCATACGGCAAAAAGGCAACAGGATATATAAGCGATTTGCTTGAGGACCTTAACGGCGGTGTCGTGCATGAAGCAGGCTCAGATATTGTTGATAAACTTACAAGTATGTTCAAGAAAAATGCTGTTTTTGCTTCTGCTTCCGTTGCAATTCAGCAGCCGTCGGCAATAGGCAGAGCGTTATCAATCATTGACCCGAAGTATTTTTTGACAACTCATGGTAGCTATAAAAAGGGCGCTTATGAAGAAATAAAGAAATATGCTCCTGTTGCTATTATTAAGGAAATGGGATATTTTGATACGAACATGGCTCAAAGTACGGTTGATTATCTTAACAATGTTGATTATAAGGGCTTGGAAAAAGTTCCTGCATTTTTTAAGGACGGAGCGTTTCGTGATGAGGTATTTGGATATACGGCTTCCAAGGCTGATGAAATAACCTGGTCTCACATTTGGAATGCCTGCAAGGCGGAAGCAAAGGACAAATATCCTAATTTATCAACAGAGGAAAGTTTGCAAAAGGCAGGCGAACGCTTCACTGAGGTTATAACAAAAACACAGGTATATGATTCGGTATTTTCTCGTTCTGCCCTTATGCGTTCAAAAAACGGTGCGGTAAAAATGGCAACGGCATTTATGGCAGAGCCGACTACTTCCCTTAATATGCTTGTGAATGCAGCCGTTCAGGCAAAGCGTGGAAAGTTCAGCAAGGGAAAAACTACGAGAATTGTTGCTTCACTTGTTATTGCAAGTGTTATAAATGCTCTTCTTCAATCAATTGTAACCGCCGCACGTAATGATGATGACGACAAGACCTATCTTGAAGCCTATTTGGCAGAACTTATTCCTAACTTTATTGACAATGCTAACCCGGTAAATCAGATTGCGTTCGTTAAGGATGTTGCAAATATTTTTAAAGGCTATGATGTTACAAGAGCCGACATGGACAGTGTGGGCGATTTGGTTAGTGCGGTAAAAAATCTTTGGAGTGACAACTTGACACCATGGAAAAAGGTACAGAATATTGCGGGTGCACTTGGCGCATTTATTGGGTGGCCTATTGAAAATGTCATGAGAGATGTTCGAAGCGTTTATAATATGGTACATAAGGGACTGACAATTGGTCTTGGGGTAAATAAATCAGCTCTCAAATCAGCTACTATGGACGGTATCAAAGAATCATTGGTTACTGATGATGTGCTTGCCGTATTCGGCCTTGACCTATTTCCAGAAAAGGATAAGCAACAAATGATATATGAGGCAATTAAGGACGGCAACAATGACATGTATAAGCGCATTGCCGATAATGTTTCTAATCCCGATAATTATATCAAGAAGGGATTGATAGAAAATGACGAGCGAGTTGCTACAGCAGGCCTTGCATATCTCGACGGAGATATTGGCACGGCAATTAAAACCGCTAAAGAGCTTGAAAGCGACGGCTTTGACTACGAGATTGCCTATAAAGCAATTAAAGCCTATTCTTCCGAAATTCAAAAGGCAGCAGGATATAAGGCGGACAGCGACGACAAAAAATATAAGCAATCGCTTGAAACGCTTATATCAAGCGGAACGGATAAGTCGACGGTTGAAAAAGCAATTGATACGGTCGAGATTGACGAGGAGCAGGACACAAAGGATAGTAAGTTCTTTACAAATAATGACCTTGCAACTGCGATTTATAAAAATGACTTAAGTACATTGAAAGAAATGGTGGAAAAAAATAAACAGGTTGACATTTCAAATGGAAAGAGTAAAGAGGAAGCCGAAGATAGTGCTCAAAATTCAATTAAATCTGCTCTTGTTAAAGGAAAAAAGGAAATTGCTCAAGCAGGAATAGATTATTCTGATAACAATATAAAAACAATGATTGATGTCGCTGATGAGTTGGAAAATAATTATGAATATACAACTGTTATTAAGGCAATAAAAAGCTATTATTCAACAATGAAATCGGCTAAAGAAGCATTGGACGATAAGGACGATGATACATATAATCAAAAGCTCAAAGAACTTATTGCAAGCGGAATGGATAAATCGACGGTTGAATCAGCTATAAAGAAAATAGTTGTAACAGATAGTGACAGCCAAAATGAAAGTCAATTGTTTAATGAGGATGATTTGAGTGCAGCAATAGAAAGCGGTGATAATAATACTTTGAATAAAGTTTGCGAAAGTATAAAAAATGTATATATTGCAAACGGAAGCAGCAAAGATGAAGCTGAAGAAAAGCTTCAACAAAAAATCAAAAAAGCAAAGTACGGAAAAAGAAAAACAACAAATGTTTTGAATGCTAATAACACTCAACAAATTCGGTCATATATTAATGAAAAAGTTAATTCTTATGTTGATAGTGGAAAAAGTGTAAAGCAAAGTGCAAATTACACTCGAAAATCGATAGACGGAATTTTAGAGTTGCGGTATAAAAACGGAAATGCTGACAAAAAAGCGGATGTTTTAACAATTATGGTTAAAACAGGATTATATGGAGATAGAAGAGCTGCAAAGCAATATGCAGACGAACATTATCTCAAATAATTAACGGCGAGGGTGTGACAAACACCCTCGTTCTTTTTGTATAATTATTTCAAGAGGTGATTATATGGAAAAACAAGTTTATCGAAAATCTCTTGATTTGCAGAAAAACGGCGCACAATGGAGCATAGACGTTAAGCAAAATGATGTTAATTCAAGAAGAATAGTTATATCCCTTACCGACGGCGGAAAAGCCTTTATACTTGGCGGCGATATGATTGCTACAATTTATGGCAGAAAAACTGACGGTAATGTGATATATAAGGATTGCTCTATTGAAAACGGAATGGCTATTGTTGACGTCGAAAAGCAACTTATTACGGCAGCAGGTACTGTTGAGTGTGAATTGAGGATATACGATTCAAATGCAGCAGGTGCTCAGCTTTTAACTACACCGAGATTTAATATAGAGGTGTATGACGTGCTAAGCGATGAAAATAGGATAACCTCAACGTCTGATTATTCGGCGCTTACGAGTGAAACGGTTAAATCACAAGAGGCTACTAAGCGAGCTAATGATATATCCGAAATGCTTGAAACAAAGCTTGCAAACGGCGAACTTAAAGGTGAAAAAGGCGACACAGGACCGCAGGGTAAACAAGGACCAAAAGGCGACACAGGACCGCAGGGTAAACAAGGACCAAAAGGTGACACAGGACCGCAGGGTGAACAAGGACCAAAGGGTGACACAGGAATACAAGGACCGCAAGGCGTTCCCGGTCCGAAAGGAGAAAAGGGAGAACAAGGCTCATCCGAAAAGTGGGAGTTGGCAGTAGATACTACGGTGCAAGAGAAAGTAAATAAAATCGAATATGAAATAAAAAACGCAGTTGAAGTGCATGTAGAAATTGCTAACGATAAATTTATTCAGACAAACTATCCTGCATCAGGTGGTTTTCTACGCTCAATACTTTGGGGCGTAAATAATATATATGTTGAAAAATTGACATCAGCACACGTTCTTGCTGTTATTCACGCACAGAAAGTGAACGAAGATGTAATTGTGAACTATAGTTATGTGGGAACGGCGAAGTCCCAAAAAGCAATTAGAGGCGGAGCATTGCAGGCTTATCAAGCGGTTGATGATACAATCGGGATTTATTTTGATGTTGACACTTTGACATTTAATCCCGGAACGAGAATACGCATTTGGGCTAAAAGGAGAGTGGCAGCAAATGAGTAGAGCATTAATTAATGGTGAATATCTTGATGTCGAAGATGAAATCTTTACACCTGACCCACAGGCTGAAATTCAAGCACTGAAGCAGGAGCTTGCAAGCTATGATTACATAGGCGTAAAAATTGCTATGGGAGTTGCAACTGTAGAAGAATATCAAGAGCAGATAGCCTACACGGAAAAACTCCGTGCAAAAATCAGAGAATTTGAGGGCACAGAAATTTCTCAAAAATAAGGAAACGTTAGATTATTGTTACGCTAAATATAAAGGCAACAATTATATTAAATTCACTATAAATCCAGAGGTATTAACAATGGAGCCTAAAAATAAAAACAATTTCCTCACCAACGGCGAAACATTTGGTACTGAAATTTCATTAGGACGAAATGATTCTGCCGATAATTGGCGAGAAGTTACGCCTGAAGAAAAGGCAGAAATCGAAAAACAACAGCAAGCCGAGGTGATGATATGACAAATGAAGTATTAGTAGCATTAATCACAGGCGGTTTAGCTTTTCTCGGAGTTATTGTTACAAATATCGGTAACAACCGAAAAATGCAAAAAGAGCTTGAAAAAAATCAAGCAGTTACAGATACCAAAATCGAGGAACTTACAAGAGAGGTTCGACAACATAATAACTTTGCGCAGCGTGTGCCTGTGCTTGAAAATAAAGTCAGCGTTGCCGACCACAGAATTAAGGACCTTGAAGATAGATTAAAATAAAAAGGAGTAAAAAATTATGAGAAATTACACATTAACCAAAGAAGCACTCATCAGAGTTGCAAAAACATTCATTCAGGCACTTATTGCTTTTCTTGTAGTCGCTTTGCCGACGGTTGATTTTACACAGGATAAGTCCGCACTTAAGGCGGCACTTCTCGGTGTTCTTGCCTCGGCGGTAGCAGCAGGCTTGTCCGCTGTTATGAACATTGAGCAGAAAGGCGGCTCAAACGGTATGAAGTTTTCTGCTTGGGTTAAAAAATTCCTCGGCAAAAAAACAAACTATGACGGTGTTTACGGTGTGCAGTGCGTGGATTTAATTGACTGCTATATCCACGAATGCCTTGGACTTGATAAAGGCTTTTGGGGCAATGCAAAATATTGGTGGACTAATCGTAAATCATCTGCGTGGCTCAAAAAGAATTTTGTTTTTATTACACCTACATACAAAAACGGCGAACTCAAAAAGGGTGATATCGGAATCAGAACATCAGGTACATACGGCCATATTTTTGTTATTGCCGAGCCTACTAAGAACGGCAAGGTTAAGTATTACGACCAAAATGCAACCGGGAATGGCGATAAAATGACACTCAGAGAGAAAACTTATAATTCATCAACAGTAAACGGTATTCTCCGACCGAAAAATCAAAAAAATCTTAAAGAAGCTAAGGTTTACAAGACGGTCAAGGCAAACGGCGGCTTGAATGCTTATAAGGCACTCGGCGAAAAAGAAGCTCACACGCTTATTCCTAACAATACAAAGGTTGAACTTGTAAGTGCTTCCGCCGGCACTAAGAAAATTAAAGGCAAGAAATATACAATGTCTAAAGTCAAATACGGCAGCGCTACATATTATGTTGCAAAAACGTATTTGAAATAATTATTGACAAAGCATAATATAATTGATATTATAACAACACGTAGTCCGATACCAAAAACTACGTATCTCATTAGAAACGC
>ERZ780202.205-NODE-205-length-45946-cov-5.661241_pt1 | contig 45946 bp, 69 predicted proteins | sample MGYA00510978_ERZ780202 | MGnify/ENA primary metagenome ERZ780202 (study PRJEB29588, sample SAMEA2155689) | human gut metagenome | biome: human gut; feature: human-associated habitat; material: faeces | place: Denmark | collected 2008/2010 ...
AACGCGTTTGCCATTGCGATACGAAAGTGAATAACATGATGTTCGACGAGGATGGCAAAGTGCTTTGTGTCATCGACCTGGATACGGTAATGCCCAGCTTTGTCTTCTCCGATTATGGCGATTTCCTTCGTACAGGCGCCAACACGGGTGATGAGGACGATAAAGACCTTGATCGTGTAAACTTCAATATGGAAATATTCAAAGCGTTTACCAAAGGCTATCTGAAAGGAGCCAAATCATTCCTGACTCCAATTGAGATTGAGAATCTTCCTTATGCAGCCGCTTTATTCCCATACATGCAGTGTGTACGGTTCTTGGCAGACTATATCAATGGAGATACTTATTATAAAATCAAATATCCGGAACATAATTTGGTTCGTACTAAAGCACAATTCAAACTGCTTCAAAGTGTGGAAGCCAACACACCGGAAATGATCGCATTCATCAACGATTGCTTAAAGAATTGAGAATAGAGGAAAAAAGAGAATGGAGAATTATCTATTTGGTAAAGGCTCCATTCTTCCAATGATAAACAATCGGACGGCGGAGAAACGGTTTCAGTTTCTCTGCCGTTTCTGTTGACATATAATCAGGAGTAGCCAATGTAACAGTCAATTCTGTATTTTCTTTATTAAAATCGGCTTTCATCAATAATATATCTGCCGAACGGCGTGCCTCGTCAAACTCATAAACACCTGCTGAATCCTGCGTATTCAGAAAGTCGCCCATCACAGGCAGGGTAATATAGAGAGATGCTGTAAGCGGTTTCCAGTCATCTGTATAGAAACGGATGCTGCTGTCGCAGGCAGGTGCACAAGCTGTAGAGACTGTACAGATCACGTTCGTCGAGTCATTCAAAGCCAACACTTTCATCTGCCAGGTAGATTGAGAAGACATCTGCATACGGATATAATCTTTACTTAGATCAGTCATCTCCGACTTCTTGCCGAAACGATTCTCTACTTGCGCTTTCATCTTACTTTCCAGAAAGTCAATACAATCTTCCCGGTTTACTTTGGTTAGTAACGGGCTTAGAGAATCCGGCATATTCACAAACAGCGTTTTGGCTTCTTGTGCCCAAAGAGCGGTCGAAGCAAAGAGTCCGACAGCAGAAAAGAATATAGTGATTACAAATTTATTTATTTTCATATCTATCTTATTTAACCTGTGACAAACAGATTTTGTGTAACTGTTTTAATTTTTAGACCCCAAATATAAGAAATTTGGGGATATTTTCAAGTAATTATTTATATTTCAACCATTTAGCTTATACAATTTTAAACCTTTGTAAATCATTAGTAAAACCGAGACTAAAAAAGCATCAATATTGAATGATTTTCTATGCAAATATAGTGAATACTTTATATAATAGAAACAAAGTTGGATATAATCAAAAAGGCAGCTTATCCGGCTGCCTTCTCTATCTTCTCCCTAAACAATCTCAATTGGTCTACAGTCGGATAAAACGTAGGGTTCTCCCAGTTCCTCGAAATCACCGCTATCATCGAATCAAGGTATTTCCCGCAATCGAGAATCTTGGCGCATTTATCAAGCTGAAATTCCCCGGCCGGGTATCTCTTATTATTGAGCGTTTCTTTAGCCCAGGTTAGTAACTCGTTTATTGAGTCGTAGTCATATTTCTTTTCTTCTGCCATATAATATTAGTTTTCGGCAAAGGTATAAAAAATCCCCGACTACATAGCCAGGGACAAACACAAGGATGCAACCTTCGCTATCACAGCGACAGGCACAAGCCAGTCCAAAACCTTTTCTAAGCGTTCCACAACATAACCATGAGCAGGCGGCAGAAATCGTGATGATACCTGTCGTCCGCTTGCTCTAGCAATATGTCGAGGTTAGTCCTCATAATTCATTGCGGTCATGTACTCCCAAATCTTACCAGCCGGTGCATCTTCATCAGCGAAGTAGAACCGGTAAGCAGCTTTTAGGAGCGTTGCTTCGTCCAAAACTACGCACATGTCGGCATAAAAAGAATTGAAAGCAACATATTTGTCCCAGTTAGTTGTCCCGGACGGGAACGGCATGGATTTAGTCGCTTCCATGATTTGATCTACACTCCAGTGTGCACCGGTCTTCTTTTCTCCGGCCGCATTAGTGTATTTGATCTTCTCTACGTCAACCTCGGCGAAATGTTTGTCGTAGTGGGGACCATAGAGGGCTTCATGTTGCTCCCTGATAAAGGACATATAAAGTTCCGGGTGTTCCTCTTTTACTACACACAGGATTTCATCCACGCTCTCCACGCTTTTCCACATGGCCTTATCGGAGGTTACACCGTCCGCCTTGGCCTTCTTCATCATATCAATATACTTCATAATCAACAATGTTTGCAATTGCCATTAAAACGTGGCAACGGTTTATATACATTTTTAGGTATAGTTTTCGAGAAAAGCGGCAATACCTTCGGCGATTCGGGCACCGGTTGTACTTTACTCTCCCCTTTTTTATTCAATTCATCCTTTTCCATAATTTGTTATAGATCTTTTGTGATATAATTAAAATCAATCCAAACCAGAAAGACAGATAAGACACAAATAGCGACAGCCCGACAGCAACAAACAAATCACAGCCATATAGCCAAAGAACCGACAATGACGCCCAGAACGAGCAACATTTCGGGCATTTGGCTATTTTCCTGGCAATATCACCTACAGCTTCCGTCAAGCCCAGATGGTTTGCCAGGGTAGCTGCAATCATTGCCGTCAGGGCTATCACTAAATACATCATGCCACGGTCAGAGTCAACGGAGTTTCACTCACGAACATACGGCTACATTCCTGGCAGCCGGAGACAGCGATTGCATTCATTGAATGTCCTGCGACCACTGTTACCGAAGTTGGTGCAGTTGCCGAATAAATAGGAATTGTGAAATCTTGGGACAACGGCTGTTGTTTGGTGCAGCAACAATTTCCGTTACATGGCACATACGAAATAATTCCCTCGACATGGATAGTGGCCATATATTGGCTAGTACCAACATTTACCAGTGATCTCATTGAAAATTGAGGGGTGAACACAGGAGTGTTTTCCGCACATGTGGAGAAACACAGCCTTTGTGAGATATTTACCTCAATGAAATAGGGAGAGGCCACCGATCCGGCAGCCAGAACCGGAGTAATAACTGCCGGTTGAATTCTGTTACAATTACAACTCATACTATACATCTTTTGTATCCCCTACTACTTTCTTTTCTTCTGGGCCGGGGATGTTAGGCACAGATACAGGATATAGAGCGTTATAAATAGCATCTACTTTCTCGGCTAAAAGAACCATATCTTGAGACATGTCAACGATGTTTTGGTTGATTAGCTCAAAGATGTTTCTAGGTTGTTGTTTCTGTTGGTCTGCCATATTATTTCAAGAATTTATTTACAAAGAAGTTATTTTTAAAATTGGAAAGAGCCTGCGAAAGTTTAGACGCTGTAACAAGTATACCACTCTGATACTTCGAATTTACAAAGTCATACGCTGCTTTCTCCAACTCCTTTATCTGCTGTTCGTCTTCAGCATATACATAAATAGTCACTTTGTATGGTTTCATCACGGAGCCGGTATTGGCGGAATGTCAATAGGAGGAGCCACAGGAGGCATTACCGCACGGGGAGAACCGCCCCGGAACGATTGAATAAGATCCCAAGCCTGAAACAGATCCTCTTTATTCTCTTTCACCCATCCGAAAAGCGAGCCAACATTACGTGTTGCCTGTTGCATCATTGTAGGAGGCGGAACGTCAAAATCCGGCAGAGAAGCTATATCCTCCGAAAAGAATTTATACAGCTTTTGCGCCTTGTCAACATCATTTCCGCACGCCTGAAGACAACTGGCCTTTAAGGTCATTTTCGAAGACGGATTAATCATTCCCAGATTTATTTTATTGTTTCGTCCAAACATGATTATACGAATAAAGGAAGCGGCACACAGTTATGTGCACCACTCCCTAATGATGATTACTCACCGCAAGTGTCGCAACCGCAAAGGCGGGAACCGGAAACACGAGCTACACGCAGGTAGTTACAACCACCAACAGCGGAATTTAATCCCGTTCCGTTGTTGTTACTCAACAATGCGAGAGCTTCAGCCGTGGCCAGAGCATTAGAAGTTGCAGAACCGCCTTGAGCTGTTGCACCGGTCAGGTTGCGCAATGTCTGGTTTACGTCCAGGTTAATGCTAGCACTACGGGCGTCATCCTGGATTGCACGAGCTGCAAGAATATCAATCGCTCTTGCATTACCGGCAGCAGCATTTTCTGCAGCACGCATGCGTGCCTTTGAAGCCTGGTTAACTCCCCAAGCGGCAGCAATAGCCAGCAACAAAGCACCACCACCTAAACCGGCTCCAAGACCAATACCGGTAGCAGCCATTCCACGCTCATTTCTATGGCAACATCCATAGTTGTCACCGCAACGTCTGTTTTCCCACATAGCGAGATCACCAGATGTAAGATAATTACCTTCCATACGAAAAAATCTTTTGTATTCCGGTCAACATTGACCGTGACACAAAGGACAGGAAAAGAGCGTTGCTCCTAAACTATTCCGTTGCTACCTCATTGCTAATATGTTGCAAGTTCGTTGCTACGCTCCATTTTTTGATCTTGTACTGGAAGTTGTTCCGGATCTTGTTTACTGATTGTCTTGTAAGCTTTGTAACGGAAGATATTTGGGTATCGGTGAGCTTCTGGGAAAGCAAATGTATGAGAATATATCTTGCGTCCACCGCTTCTTCGGAGTTGCTATGGATCATATCGATCTCCTCTACTCCCGTTTCTTTTGACACGGCTACGACCACTTCTTTATATAAATCTATATTTTTCATGCTGTTAAACATATATAGTTGAAAAACAAAACATCGCAAAATCTGTTGATAAAGCTACGAAAGCCCCTTAACAGTCCCTGCGATGTTAACCCGTGTATGATTTGGTCGTCTGAAACGGGTGTGGGGCTTTCTTCTATCCCGCCCCTGGATTATTTGTTAACGATTACCGGCCTTCTACTTTACCGGATAAACTTAGTACTTAGAATTAATTAATGTATCATTTTATCCTCCTTTCCTTTAAAACCTTTTTCCGTAGGAAATTGTTATATAAGTGAAACTTAAACTTTTCATACCGGAAACGGTCTGTGAAGATAGTGCCGGTATTACCATATAAATAAGTTATAACTAACCCCAGCTCCTACGTACCAACCACCCGGATAACTATATCCTGCTTGTAAACCTAATCCCCAGCGTTTCTTCTTCTGTAAAGGCGGGAAAGTAATAATTTTATTATCCCTGTATATTTCCATAGAATCAAGGTTGGGATTATACCCACTGACTACCGCCCGGTAATCATCCGTCTTATACTCCTTGCTTGTAATCGGTATAAGTACCGGAATTGAATCGCCTTCTACGGTTCTATCAGTAGTAGTATCTATCAGGATCGGTAGATATACCGTATCGGTACGCTTTAGAGTTTCCCTTACCGGTTTGGGTATTGTGTCTCTTATTGTGTCCCGGATATGTACAGTATCTCCCTTAATGTACACCATTGACGGATCGTGCGGATTACACTGCATCCACACGATCACGCCAATCAACAGGCAGACTAGCATCCAAGGAAGGGTTTTCATAGAATACTATCACTTGAAGACCACTCCGAACTTGCCAGCAAAGTATTCAATTCTTCGCCTTCATAAGTAGGATAAGGATATGTAGGTTCAACAGGCGCATCTTCTCCAAGTTCGGGGAGCGTCATAGCAGGTGGAAATAACAAATCATAGTTTGCTACTTTCATTATGACAGACATACCATCCGTACTTACTCTAGGAACTAAATGCAATTCATTCAAATATTCTTGTGGTATTTCGTCTAATACCGATTTAGGCAATACAATATATTTCATTTTATTTTTAAGATTAAGTAAATAATTAAACAAACAATATCAATCAGTATGGGATATGTCATACCTGCAAGAATATCTAGCCAATCAAACAAAGAGCCATGTTCCTTGTCTTTATATTCAGCAGACATCATAGATGCTATCGTAGCACCACTAGCTATAACTGCATTAGGTATAATGTCTACACCTAATGCAAAACCTACTACAAGGAAAGTAGAATAGATGATAGCACCCACGTATGAGTGCTTATCTCTATTGCTTTCTTTATACCAAGCTTTTATTTTCTCAATAAACTTTTTCATTTTATTGTATAAATATTGGGTTATTTAAATCAATTATCTCATCTCTTTCCATTAAGTTCTTCAAATAATTTATTTGAAGTAATGGAAGTGTTTTAGAATAAAGCATAAGTTTGTAGAATACTCCATTCCAATAGTTATTAGTAACTCCTCCTATGACTATACCAGTAGTATCAGTACCTGATCCTTTAGTTATAGAAGTTCCATTATAACTATTAGAAGTTTGATAAACAATTCTTTCAGGTCTATTTGAACGTTCAATATTAATATAACCACCATAAGATGAGCTTCTATAGTAGGTATCATTAGCAATCTCGTATTCTAGCATAAATGCAGATTCTCTTATTGGAGTATTAATAGCACCTTTATGAATGAATTGTTCATTAAGAGGATTATCTTTATTTATCCATAATCTTTTTGCAATAATAGTATAATCAGTAAGTACAGGAATATTTTCATTCTTAGAATAATCTTCTACTCCATCATATACTAGACCATTAGGATACAGAGGAAGCATTTCAACTGTGTATTCTTCACCAATCTCTAGTGTAGTATTAGAGAAGTAAAGAAGATAATAAACAGAAGTTGATACAGCTCCTAGTTCTGTTAACTCATCTTGTGTCTTATATGGTAGATTAATCTCTAATGGAACATTTGGAGTTAATTGCTGATTAATCAATGTAACATTTGTATAAGAAGTAGCTCCTTCTGTTTTGTATTTTAATTGCCATATTAGACCTACCTTCTTATTTGATATGCACTTAAACGGAAGTTCCTTATCAAGAATTGTTGGGTATCTATATTCATTGTTAGATATTTGCCAATCTAAATTCTGAATTAACTTCTTGATTGTTATAGAATATCCATCTCTACTAACAATTTCAACACCAGTACCATCACCTAGTATATTCCAGTCTTGACTATCATTAAATGATTTAAACGAATAACCTCCATAGCCTGACATCTTATCGTAAGCAAAGTTAGTGTTAGTCAAATCATAATCACCTACGGCTACACCTCTTTGTTTAATACTATCCCTATCCTCATCAAGATTAGATTTACCATAAGCATCCCAATAATAAGGAGGTAACTCTACCTTAGCTTCAATACCTACATACTCGTTAAGCTCTTTAATCTTATCTTCTGTTGAGATGTCGTCGAAGAGCATGAAGTCATAGAGAGACATTTGAGAAAAGTAAATCTTATGAGTAGTATCACTACCAATAGTAGGCGATATAACTTCTTCTTTATTCGCCAATTGATTTATAATAGTTATACTATGCGTAATTTTATATAATTGAGGACAAACTATATTTTTATTTAAGATTCCATCAATATAAGTTTCTCCATCTGTGTTTCTACTATTATAAGCAATACTATTATTTGAATTAACATTTAAAATAGCAAAGGCATCTATTGAGCTTCCGTTTTTTCTTTGGTCATATAATAATCCTGTTCTATTTTGCCAATTCATCTTCATCAATACCTGCTTACCACCAACAATAGTAGGAATAGTAACAAAGTCGTCTACACCATCAAATTGGTATGAACCATCTTCATTAACTCCACTTCCTTCTGCATAAGCAGAATTGTTTATCTTACCATGATTACCGTGACCGCTAATATCGGGGATATAACCTAAAATCTTATATGAACTATTGGGTATTCTTAATAATCTAGGAGATAAGATTACTTTTGGTTCATTGTTGTCAATTAGATATTTAAATGGCATATTCCAACTAAAGACCATCTCTTTGGCAACAACTCCGGGCTTAATACCCCAATCTAATACTTCTCCATTATATAATACATTACCTTGCCATTCGTACATATTAGGTAATAAGTTAACTACGTTACCCTTAAACCTAGCACCTACTTTTAGTTTACTTCCCCAACTATATACCTCTTCTGTATCATAATCAATAAGAGTAAATAAAGATGGATACGGCTGAACAATATCTTCGAATCTGATGTATTCGTCAATTGTGATGTTTATCTTTTGAGGGGATTTAGAAGTTATATAACTATATATATTATATCCCGGATTTGACGGTCTTTTCTCAACAATTATACCTGATAATTGAGGGCTTACAACTTCTTTAAGTTCACTAGCATCATTATCAAAAGTAATTTGAAAAGCTAATTTTGCTCCGATAACAATGTAATCACCTACCTTTATTGACTTCCAAGTATTAGTACTATCTATTTGATAATATGTTATCTTATAATTAGCATTAGCTTTAATAACAGGTCTAAATTCAACCATATTAGGATACAACGTACCCAGCTTATGCTTCTTCAACTGACGCTCTATCAAGAACTCGGACATGCTATAGGGGAAGAGCATTAAAGACCAAAGACATATAGCAGAATATTGTACTCCATTACCAAATTTACCTAATGTAATACCACCCCCTGTGGAGATTGCATTTCCCTTAGGTATAACATATCCCATATATGAATAAGTAGACTGATATACTATCTTTTTATTTATATCTAGTGGAATATCAGTAGTACGTGATACACCATAACTAAATGATATAGCATTAGAACCAGTATTCCAATGTTCTACTATAAATGGAGTTTGGTCTTCAACTATATTAGAACTTATTAAAGGCACTTGATTATTAATAAGATTATTATATGCTCTATTCATAATCAAAGTATAATCCTTCAATCCCAAGTCTCCTACAAACTGCCCGAAGTCATTTACTCCGTCAAGGCAGAGAGCACCTGCGTGGGAAGGGATTTGTGTGATGGTTATATTGCATGGTTCATTTACAATTCCCGGAATACCTCCAAATCTTAATGTTAAATTCGTAGCTCCATCAGGTAAAATATATGAATATACACCATCTTGTTTTATATCATTATATATAATTCCCGTAGAAGTAGTGTACTTTATCTCCAAATGCAGCCCTATTGATTGCATCAATTCTGATACACCATTAACATTAATGGAGTAAGTACCATTAACAGTTGGATAATTTACAATAGTTGAATACGTATTGGCAATAGTTGCCGTGACTTTCCAATTAGGATAATTATACTTCCCAATACCACTATCCCCATCCCAAGCTAGATTGTTCAACTGAATATCTCTACCATTACCGGAAAAGTCAATCAGCTTGTCGCCAAACTCTGCGTGGTTATCGTTGGTGATTCCCTGTTTCTTGACATCACACAGTATATCAGGGTTAAGAGTTCTATCTAGGTTGAAGTAGGCTATTACCTGGTTGATTTGGTCGGTAGTCAGTACTTTGTTGGCGATGATTGTCCAGTACCAAGCGACTTGACTTGCTTCGGTTAATTCACTAATTCTTCCTACAACACTGAATTTAGCATCAAATATTGTTTGTAAACTATTAGTTGACTTAACATAATAATCTGCTTCATCTCCTAATATGTTTTTTATATCAGATTTAGTATTATTAATTAATGACGCACTATAACCGTATATCCCAGTTTTACCGTAATTATAAACATCGCTTCTAACGTGTTCTCTGGAATTACTATTTTCTATATAATTAGTAGTTGCTATGGTATATGTAGAATTTAAATCTATCTGATGAATCATACTAACAACAGTAACCTCATCAGTAATACCCATCTCCTGTACGGTCTTGGTGGAAGTAATCAGGTCGTCGATTCCGTCAGTTACGAATGCGCCATAGTAAGGACTACCTTTATCTGCGTAGCCACTTCCTTCAGTGTAAGCTGCATTGCTGATTACAAACGGATTGTCAGGGTCCACCAAGTTCTTGACTATAGCCCTGTCCGGATCGTCGTTGCTCTTACCGTAGCAGATGCACACAGCTTTCAAGGAGGCTAAGACTTCCGGGTCGATGTAAGGACGGTCGGACGAAGCACGAGAAGGCTTACCGATTCGGTTCAATCCGATCCGGTTAAGCCCTATTGTGTTTAATGAGACTTTATTAAGCATCATTCAGCCTCCGTTAGAATTCCACTTGTTACTTCTGTATAACTTTCGATACGAATTACCTTCGGATAAACCAAGGCGTCAAAATCGTAATCGAATATTTTCCCAGAATCACTTTGGATATATCCCGGAAGAAATACAGGGTCAAAACCTCGGCTTTCGGCTGTCCTCTCATCCATTGATTCTGTTTCACTACCGGTCTTCTGATAGATTCTGATTTCTGATCCGGCAACACGGTCTAAATGAATATTGAAATTGCTGTTGACAACAATTTCTGATGCATAAAGATCCTGACTCGTTATTTGGGTAAATTGTAAATCTGCCATGATTGTTCCTCCTATTGATTAAAGTTTATAATAAAGCCCATCCGGCTTCGATGTCAGCCATAACAGCTGAAACTCCATTCTCGACACGTGAGATGGCAGCAGCAAAAGCGCACATGGTTGCTTTGTCGTTGATATCCGGAACGTATGTGTTCGGGACTTGCATTTCGCTACATACACGGCTGATATATCCTGCTGTATTGTTCTCGTTCTCCGGTGCCCACCGCTTGATGAAGTCGGCAATCGTCTGACAGCCGTGTCTCTTACGGTAGTTCTGCAAAGTGCGGATAAGGGCACGGTAGCCCCATTTCATTTCTGTAAACTGGAAGAACGATTTGTCCTCCTGCTTTTCTCTCAATCCCTGCCATTTATCTTTTGTGATCCGGATATTGCCCGGATTATTATTTCTCAAACCTCTTGGTAAACTCATGCTTATTTCCTCCTATAATATCAATGTTAATACTCCCAACGCCATACCTACGCAATCACAGATGATGTCTTTAATCGAAAACTCTGTTTTCTTGCAGTACTTGTCGTATACTTCCTTCAGAACGAAGATTACGACGGTTATAATGATTGCTTCCCATAGTGGCACAATTCCAAAAAACTTTGATAGCCATATTATCAGGTTCTGGCATACTATAATGTGAGCCATGCCGTCTATTCCGATCTTGGATAGAAGCTTACTGGCTAATGCGCTGATTTTATTTATCATATTCATTTTCTATTTTATTCTACTATTCCCTGTTTTTCTTTTACGATTCTTGGGCTTGTTCACCGCAAATGCATAGAGTATGATAAAAAGCAAAAAGGGAAAAACATAAATAGCAGTGTACAAATTCATACTTACTTCTCCTTTTCTATAATTTCTTTCACATCTTCCTTATCAACCTTAAACACCTTCTTACCAAACACACCCAAAGCCCCGATAAGATTGATGTTAATCCCCTTTGGCTTCAATATATTCCCAACTATCGAGCATCCCTCTATGAAGCATACCAATAAACAGGAATACACATCTATAGGATATTCATTGTGACTTGCTACGCTAATCATGCAGACCATGCAGACGAAAGCGAAGTAAGTTACCATCTTCCCCATAGTGGCACGGATCGCACGTGAGAATCTGACCTTTTCGCCTAGTAGCAAACTTTTCCTTACTCCGAATAGGAGATCGCAGAGAATAACAGCACACGTGACAATCAGCCACGGTATCATATTTTGCAATGATTCGGCAACAAATGCGGTAGCTATTGCGGCAAATCCTCCGGTAGTGGTATGCACTATTGCTTCTTTCATAGCTTTTAAATTTAAGAATAGAAGTAAGCGATGAAATCAGGCATCAGTGGATACATGCTTTCAATGGGAATACTAATATCTGTATATCGGTCAGTGATAGTAAGCCAATTATTTCGATAGGTATCCCGGATACTTTTTTGCATTTCTGTTTCTTGAACATCCCCACGTAGTACCGCTTTATCATACAGGTCTACCGCTTCTAATTGGCGTTTTCGATCGAACCGGGCTTTAGACAGTTCCGATTCCAAGGTTATTACACCATCGGCTACAAGCTGCTCACGTGTTTTCTTTACGATAGCACCATCCGAAATAATTTGATTTGCGGGAAGGGATATTATTCCCCTTTCATACAGTTCTATTCGTGTGGCTTCACGTACATACTCCTTATCTCCGTCTTGTACGTAGGTGATATAATGCGGAAGGTCTTCTCCAACAAACTCTATCGCCTTACCCTCAAAATATGCCGGATAATCCTTTATTGGATGATCTTTGACTGCAAAAACAAGAGCTATACCTTTCTTTGCGTTTTCCCTGTCTAAATAAATATACTTTTCCATATTTTTTTATTTTAAATATTACGATTTTCTTTCCCAGATATGGACCTTGATATATGGAGGAAGGATGCTGAATTCCTGTCCTTCTCCAGTTTCAGCAAGGGTCCCGCTTAATCCGTGAGAATGGGTTCCGTTTTCAGACGTGGTTGGATTTGTATAGCTGGTATAAGGAGCAGCGCTACCAGTACTTTCACCTCCTGCTGCACCTGATCGCCCCCAGCCATTTCCAGATGCTGCCGAATCCATACCGTAATTACCGCCATTATGCCCAAACAGGTAGTCTGGATTACCATTGTCATTTCTATCCGACATCTTAACACTATGCGAGTGTGTCGACTGTGTATGGCTATGGCTGTCTACCTGATGACGGTGATTGCCCGCTGTATGGGTGTGAGAACCGGATTCATCTGTTCGGGCTGTAAGTGAGTGAGTATGGGAAGGCATATTTTCAACACTTAACACAACCGAAGGACTTCCACCGGTTGTACCGCTTTCCTCCTGTCCGGAGGTACCGTAAAGGAAACGGCCCTCCAACTTCTCCCAAGTTGTGCCCGGATAACGGACGGCAGGGTTTTCAGTAAACTTAGTTATAAATATTCCGCCCACGGGAACAGGAGGAGCTAATTCTGCCATAATTTTCCCCTGATCTTGCCAATCTCCATCATAATAAGCATAATAACTATAAGGTCTTTCTCCTATAGCGTATAAACCATCCTCTGTAGGACCATTAGGGTATGCTAACCTTAACTCTTCTAAGCTATCATAATGCCCTAATATCTTCATGGATTTATTCGCAAATGTTTTAACCATATCAACCATCAGACCGCCAACACGCAACGCCGTATTCGCTCCGTCCTCTTTTTCATCTCTGATTTGCTTTGCCCTATCTAATAATCCTTCTGCTTCCATATCATTCTCCAATTATTCGATAAACCGTTCTATTTGCCTTCAATTTCCCTCCACCATTATATAGAGGGAAGTCATTTTTGCAATCATTCAAATACTGTACACACTCTTTTAAATATCTGTCCGCAATACTGAATGTATCATTGTAAGCCATAACTTTCTCTTTTATGTCCGGACGGGATGAATATTCAGATTCTTTATTTACAAATCCAAAACGAGTAACATTGCCATCTCCATTTTTTACGATACGGGCATAAGTATAATAAGCAAGTGCTGTTTTAAGACCAACAAAGGACTGTCTGACGCCGCACTCGCTATCATATTCCCCACCATTAAGAAGAATATTATATTTTTCAGGATGTTCCTTTACTTCAAGAAATAATGCATCTCCTAATGCACTCTTGATGTCAATATTTTCAGATTCACGAATATATGTCTCAATTTTAGAATCATCCAAATGAATAGACATATCACGGGAAAGTTTAGATACCTCCTCTGCTGTTATTAGATACTGCTGCATTTCTCACATATTTAAGAGGTTCAACACTGTAATCATTTGAAGGATTAGCCACTTCATACCAACCGTCAAAAATCTTTTGAAAAGCCCGTTCAATCATGCGTTGTTGTTTAGAAACAATAGAATTATAGTATTCAAAAGCATCTTCCAAAATATCACCAGAAAAACCGACTTTACCAATACGGATGCAGTACCAAGGTTCTTGACCATACGCAGAATATATTCTTTCTACTACACTCGCATCCGTAACGGAAAACTCTTTATCGTAATTCTTTGATGACAGATCGACAAACTCCGGTTTTTCTTCATCAGAGCTAATTTCAACTTCAAGCATCTTTAATGAGTTAGTGTCTCCCTGTAACTTTCCTAGCATATCAGAAAAACCGTCATTATCATTTAAACCTGATGAATCCTCTCCGGCAATACTTTGTCCTTTTTTGGTTATAACAATACCGGCTGATAGAAAATTACAACGAACATTTCTAAACTTCACGTTAGCTAAGCCTTCGTCTGTACTCATTTCTGTTACAACTCTATCGGCACGTGAACGAGGGTAAACATTTTTTCCGCCTCCGGACAACCATAGAATCTGTCCTTTATAATACTCAATACCGCCAGCAGCTTCTATTTGAGCTAAAACCACCTCTTTTCGAGGATTGAACACATCTATAAAATCAATATTTTCTTTTTTTACTTGAAGAGGTTTACCGGCACGTGTCTTTTTGCCGCTCCAATCCGGATGAACTGCTATCTTTGCAACATACCCGTTAGAATCTTCTTCCAAAAGCCTGCAATTTTCAAAAGGGACATAATTCAATTCACATATTTCTCCAAATATGTTATAATTAACATGTAATGACATTCCGTCAAAATCTCCTACGTCAGGGCATACAAGAGCGTGAATATCATCTACGGTATCTCCTTTTCTATTTACGACATATTCAGAAAAACGAATGTCTTTAAATCCGTTACCTTCGATAAAATTGGCATATCGCTCTGCACATTCGCTTCCGGTAGAGCTTGCAGCAATGATATTGCGGAGAGTTTGAGGGTAAAGGTTGTCATCTCCAAACCCTTGTATTCCAAACTGACGCAAGTAAGATACATCTACTCGGTTACTGCTTTTCTTTTTAAGGTCCTTTACCCTCATAATGGATTATTTTTCTTCTGTTTTCTCTGACTTTTCAATATTCTCCTCTTTCTTTTCCTGCTGTTTATCCAGCTTTTCAGCGTCTTTTCTTTTTGCAATTATGTCTTTCGCCTTTGAAAGATGATTGTTCAATTGTTTTTCGGTGATTTTTCGTCCACCAAGCTCATAATTTGTAAGTTCGGCCAGCAATGAATCTTCTGAAACTCCACTATCAAATGCTTCAACAATAATTGCTATAAGTTCATCGCTAATAGATTCTCGTTTCAGTACACGTTTTCTTACTTTATTCTCCCAATCTGCAGGATAGCCTGCAAAAAACATGATACCTTTTGGATTATCCGACAAATAGTTTTCTGCAAATTCATCGGTAATGTTCTCATTGGTATACATTTCCCCACTTCCAAACTCTTTTTGTAGGACAACACCATTTTTCAATATGTAATTTGATTTTTCCTTCATTTTACCTGTTTTTTTTAGATGTATATACATTTCAATCACAGCATCATGGTAACAGTCATTACAAGATGTTTTAACGAAATTCCTCCCGAAAACGTCTCTGTACATTAATTCAATGTCAAGTTTGTCGGAAGAAGAGAGAACATCACGTTCTCTCAATTCTTCCAACTTACCAACCACTTTTAATAATTCCATGATTTACCCTCCTACAACAGATGTAAGAGCATCTACAGCCGCTTTAGTTGTTTCATAACTTGTTTTATACAAGAATAAAGCGGATTTAGGAACTTTCGTTTCCGTAAGGCTGATAGACCAACCACCATCTGTGTCTTCTGAATACTTATTATTGCTTATTTCTGCAGCTTTTAGGCCTTGATAATAGCCATATACTTGGAATGCAGAATCTCCCGGATTAGTTTCCTTTTGCAAGCCCTTGGATTTATTTTCCAGAACAACGACAAACTCCCCATTTGCTAATCCGTCAATAATATCACCACATACATCAGGGTCATTAGCCAAAACGACCATATTAACGGTGTTAGTAAATGTATTACGATATGTCCCTGTAGCCAACGCTACATTTGTCCCTGTAAAAGGAGTACCGCCATAAACCACAACTTTATATGCTTTCTTGCCGGATTTCATCGCCAACGTTTCAATCACATTCTTTCGAGTTGAATTGAAAGTGGTTGCGGAAAAATCAACATCAGATCGATTAGCAATAACGCCTTCCTGTTCTATTCCCGGAACAATAGGATCATCGCACGACGGTGCGATGTCCTTTTTGATTAAATTGTCACAAACTCCTGACATAAAATCTCCTTTCTTAATAAGCAAGTTGGAACAAATTATCCTCTCCAATCAAACAGCCAAGGCGACCAGCTGAATAAGCCTTGGTTACTCTTTCATCCTGATTGAACCAAATTTCCAAATCAGAAATAATTTGATTTGCGGGAGAACCAACAAACAGCTGCTTTGGAGAACCATAAATCGCACGGTGAGGAAGATTCAGCTTAGTTCCATTGTTCTGGTATTTTTGAATAAAGCGATCCCAAATAGAAACCCTATATACCATAACTCCATTGTACTCTGTTACATCCAAACCTTTAAAGATTTGTTCCCATGTCAGAATCTCTTTGTATTCACGTTTCAAATCTTTGGTAAGGGCATCGCCTAAAGACTTAGTACAATAAATAGCAGCACCTTCCATTGCAGCAATACGAGGATCAGCGTTTTCAAGCAATGAATCAAAGATTCCGATTGCAACATTGGCCGTTTTAATTCCGCTCAACTGTGCTGCAGTAGAAGCTTCGCTGTTGGCTGCAATATTCACTCTTTGACCTGTATTGGCTGCACCGATGGCAAATAATTGTTGCCAGAAACCATTGCACGGTTTGAACAGTTCAACATCTACCCCATCTGTGATTTGTCCTGTTGACACGTTTTGAGCTTCTTTGTCGCCAAACCAAATAAAACGCCAGAACATGCGCTTAATTGCAAGGTCAAGAGCCGGATAAATGATAACATCCATAATCTCCGTGCTTGTCAAATCACCAATATCTGTACCGGTCTTTAGCGCATATTCAGCAATAGTGTTCATGAAGTCCTCATAACACCATTTCAAAGGAACTGACCATTGTCCAATATCCCATGTCTTTTCCGCTGCCTGTACAGTAACATCTTTATAAGTAGGATTACAGGGAGCACCAGCCCAGCCTACATCTTCCATTTCTCCGGTCCATCCAAGTTTTTGCCCGTTCTGTACATTTTGAACAAACGTAAAGAACTGCTCCAAGGATTCATCAACAAAGTTCGTCAACACTAATAGATCACGCAAGCTTTTTACCGCTCCGTTATCCTTCGTCAAGTTTTTTACTGAATCTAAAATATTCATACCTTATACCTTTTTTGAGTATCTCTTTTTATTTTTATCTCTCGCTTCTTCTAACTTTCGTTCCACCAAGCTCACCGGTTTTGTTTCTTCATCTTTCTTTGTCTGTGGAGTATACGACCGACCTGCAGGCACATAAGAACCAGTGGCCTTTTTTAACCAAGCTTCTCCGCCTGCTTTTTCTACAGCCGCAATGATACGAGCATCGGTTTCACTCTTTGCACTTGATTTTAGAGAAGCGTTCTCTGCTTCTAGTTCTGCAATACGGTCTTTCAAGGCTTGTGTATCTTCTTCGTTGGAAGAAGGATCCTTAATCTCCGTAATAACTCCATCAACCACGATAACCGTGCGTCCGTCTTCTAATACAAATTCACCATCAGGAGAAGCCGGATCACCAACCTGAATTTCTCCTTCCTCACGTTCTACAGTCAACTCATCACCGGTTGATGTAGTAATTACCATTCCGACAGCTTCAGGAGTTTCCTTTACTACCCCCAAAGCAACACCAAGCATGTGAAATGCCTGTGCAACTGTCACTTTCTTTTCTTCTTTTGCCATACTTTCAATATTAAGATTACTATTAAGCTCTGGTTTGGATGCAGATGCAGAAGCAGCCGGAACAATAGAAGACACAAATCCCAGCTCAATAGCTTTCTCTGCATCAAACCAGCTATCTGTTGCCATCTGCGCCTCTAATACTTCTCTTGATTGTCCTGTGCGATCTACATAGAGATTAAGCATCTTTTCTTTTTCTGCTTCCAGATCGCTTTTCAATTCTTCCAATTTAGCCAAGGTTATATCCCCAATTCTTGCACCGGACGGGTAATAAGGAGAATGAATCAACAGCTCGGCATGTTGATATGCGCTTCTTCGTTCAAGTGGTGCCGCAAGTAAAATTACTGTAGCCATAGATGCAGCATTTCCTACAACCTTACATGATATTTCCTTTCCAGAAGCACGTAAAGCATCATAAATAGCATAAGCTTCTGTGCAGTCTCCACCACAAGAATGAAGCTCAATATCTATTCTATTATCATCGTTGGGAATCCAGTCTATAAAGCCCTGTATATCAGGGAAAGAAATTGAATCGTTACCTGTTAGCCAATATTTTACCTTATCAGCATCAGCAGCAATGTCTTTGTTGATGTATAATTTAGCCATATATCTGTAATTGTTTGTAACAAAGTTACTAAACCAGATACGGCTATAAGAATGTAGGACTAAAATTGCACTGAAGTAATCGTTTCAGTAAAAAAGAGGGTGAGCAACGCCCACCCTTAAACTATAAATTAACGTTAGAGGAAAGCTTCTCAATAACGTTGTAAACCATCCTTTCCGATATATTATATTGATCGGAAAGATATTGCATTATGTAAGTCTTTTTATGCCCTTCTTTAATCATCAGAGAGTACTCCTTATATAAATCCAAATATTTAATATCGGAAACATTCAAGGATTTGTCACACATCACTTTTAAAGCTAATGCATTCATTGATAATAATTCGTATGCTGTCATAGGCTACCTAAATTTTCAAGTACTTCAACTCGTTTTCCAACTGTGTTTATTTCAGTTACAGATACCACCGGATTAGGCATCATCTGGACTCCTTTTGCTACAGCTCTTGCTAACATATCCTCTCCCATGGTCTGATTACTTGATGCGGTGATGTTTATCGGAACACCGCCTCCCATTTGGTTAAATGAGGAAAGTATCGGAGCGAATAACTCCGTAGTTCTTGCTGTCATTACCGATTCTCCGTTACTTAGTTGTGCCGGTATGCTATCACTCGTTCCGGTTCCCGATCCGGTAACTAGTCCACCGGTTGCAAACTTGGCGGACTTTACGGTTTTAATAGCAGTTGCAATATTGGCAAGGATAGTAGCGACAGTTGTTGCAATAGCTGCAATATTACCTGGGAAAGGCACTGATTGAGCCTGCGCAACACCTGCAGCAATTGCCTTTCCTGTATTTACTGCTATTTCACCCAAAGCCAATACCTTAGAGAATTTAGCCAGCCCTTCATTACTTTCTCCTAATTGTTCAGTCAGAGATATAAGCCCTCCCGTAATTTGAGCAACCGCCTCATATTTAGCTTGCTCAATTTCTACCTCCTTATTGGTTAACTCTTGTTTCGCATCAAGATAGGCATTTTCAGCTTCTAATTTACGCAGATTAAAGGCTTCTATTTTTTCTCCCTCCATTTGCTGAAGAGTATCTAATTCGGTTTTCCTTTGCTCAACTTTTACTTTTAGTATTTCTGTTTCATTATTTCGTAAAGTTGCTATTTCTGTTTCAAAACGGATTCTAATAGCCTCCTGTTCTTTACTCAACAAATACGCATTACGCTGATTCACTAAATCATCTAATTGCTTATTATATTTTGCACGTATAGCAACTTTCATCTGTTCCGTCAATTCCAGTTCTGAAAGTTCCAACTCTCGTTGAGTTACCAATTTCTGCATTTGCAATTGATATTCTTGTTCACTTCCTGATTTTATCGCATCAAGTTGTGTTTCTATCAATCTTTGTCGCTTTTCGATCTCTGTTTGATATTGTTCATTTGATAGTTTTTGCAACTCCCTTTGTCGCTGCTGTTCTTTTAACTTTATAGCCTCTCGAATATTATCTTTAGCTTTTAAAGTTAAATTTTTTTCATCGGTCAATTTCCTCTTTAAATCCTCGATTTCTCTTTCGTAGCTTACTTTTAATTGTTGCCTTTGTCTTTCCGAATTATCTTTTATAAGTGAAAGAAGAATATCCTGCGCTTCCCTATAAGCTTCAATCTCTTTATCTTTACGTTCTTTGGCTGTTCTAACAGCCTCTTTTGCCTCTGTCTTTTGGGCGTTTATCGCTTCAACTCTTTGGGCGTTTAGTTCACGTGTTTTATTATTTAAATCAATAGTTGCTCTTGCTACATCAATTCTTGCTTGGGATAACTTCTCTTCATATTCCGCAGAGTTCAAAGTTCTTTGGCCTACAGTTTCAAGAATCCTAAGGTTCTCTTCTGCTAGTTCTTTTCTTTTTTCCGCATTAGATGTTTCAAGCTTTATTGCTTCATCAAGAAAAGCAATCCTTTCTTTATGTGTATATTTATCTTTTTTAGCAATCTTGTCTCTAAGTTCTGATATTTTCAAGTCATTATCCGCAGCTTGCTCATTAGCTTTCCTTATGTTTACAGAGAGATTATATCTATCTTCTTCTGTTTTCATATAATCTTCAACAACTTTTTTAGCACCAGGAACCAAGCCTGTCCATTCATAAAATTTAGCTAATGCCATATTTATAGAATTGGCTATTTTTATATAAGTCTCTGCTATTTTTTCATTAATTCTTGTAAAGCCATCAGCTATTGCCGAATTAAGAGACATTGCTTTCTGGTACTTATAATTAAGTTCTTCGCTTCCTTTTATCGTATTATTTACCGATTCGAATGCAGCTTTTAATGTATATAAAACTGTTACTAAAGCTGTTATAGTTAATATAACCGGATTTAGCAAAAGAGCCAACATTTGTTTTCTAAAAGCAATGGCTGCTACCCTTCCCGCTTTAAAAGCAGCGGATACCGAATTTATTCCACCAACTAGCCCTGAAATTTTACCCAAAAAACCATTTTGCACCCCAACTAATGACAGGAGTTCATTTTGGAATTTACCACCAGCTTCTGTAGTTGCTTTCAGTTCCTCCCTTATTTTAGCAATATGTTTACGCATTTCTTCACCTGCAGCACTTTTTCTCTCCTCTTCCGACATTGATATATAAGCCTGCGTCAGTTCATTTAATTGATTCTTTAGGGGAGAAAGCGCCTTTTCAAATGCTTCTTGATATTTACCTACACTTCTATAGAAACGTTGAGTCTTTTCTTCTGCCTCTTTTATTTTATCAGTAATGGCATTTATATGTATTTCTAAATCCTGCCCAGAAGCAGAATTACGTTCCGCTTCAGACATTTCATCGTATTGCCGTGTTAAGTTTGATAATGAGGCACGAAGAGCAACAAGGCTGTTTTCTTGTTGCTTTTCCGCCTTTATATTATTTTGTATCTCTTTATTTAAAACTCTAATGGCGTCATTGTATTCTTGTGTCGCTATTTTAGTTTCAGTCAGCTTTATATTATAAGCATCACGGCTAATCCTTCCTTTCTCTACATCTTCCTTTAATGTTTTCTCAACCTGCTTTAAAACATCAAGTTGCTTCCGATATTCTGCAATCTTCCGGATCGCATCATCATATCGGACTTTTATCTCTAATACTTTTTCTACTGCATCTTCTGCCATAGTATTACAATTTTAAAAGTTTACACTCGCATATATCGTTTTCTTTGGTCTTTATCTCTATGATAGCCAGATAACAACCATATTGAGCCAAATAAACCGGTATATCCATCTCTAAGTCCCGCAATTCGATACTGTTAAGACGGATATACTCGGTCACTACCTTTGCATTATTGATTAGTCCTTTGTACGTCTGATAGTTATTTGCAATTAAGGTAGTCCATTCTAGCCCCTTGAATATTCCTTTTGTGCCATCAAGAAGTAATATCCGGGGATTTGTTTTGTTATACTCCAACTCTCCTTCCTCGTTATAAGAATAAAGAGGAATATAAGCAACGCCTCCTTTTGTACTGCAGGCGGAGAAAGGCAAAGTGATGGCATCACGTTCGTACTCTATCGTGGCATCATCAACATGGATATTTCCATCATAGTTTCCCATGACATTATCATCTTCTTTATACCGGAACCAGTTGTTTTGAGCAATGTTATCAAGGGTGTACTGTAAGTTTCTTGGCGTTACGCTATCATAAGCCATTATCACACGATTCGTCCAGTCTACAGCTTTAGATTTGTTTGCAGACAGATTATCGAAGGGAATAAACTTGATCCCGTTTTCGCCATCCGGTAAGGCAAACAAACCGACCATTGAGGCAACGGCTTTAATGAAGTCTATTTGCTTGATGTCCGGAAGATTGGGAACTAAGGGGAATTTCTCACCAAAAGATATTTCATTACGATCATACACCGTTAAAGACAATACGCTACTACTTGCTCCTGTAGCAATGGCTTTTATAGTAAAATGCATAAATTCGTCAGATTCAATAGATACTAGATCGTCAAAATTGAAAAGTAATCTAACGTTAGGAGCCTCAATATATGCAGCATAGTTTTTTCTTTCTATAGTAGATACGCTAGATATATTACCAGAAGAATCAGACTGTGACACTCTCAAATTCAAATACTGGTTATTTACGTCCATCCCAGAATTGTATTGAACCAACATTTCAATAGTTCCTTTAACTTTCAATGTGATAGGATATTTGGTATACAATCTATCTCCATAAGGACCACCAACACTTGCATACTGTTGGGTACTATCTCCTATATAGTTTAACTTTAGATAAGAAAAAGTGCTTTCTACTATCACATATCCAACCATTTGCAAAGAAGATGGGAAAGCATCGTTTATCTTTTGTGAATCATTCCTCGTTAGAAGAGGAACAATCATTTTATCTATAAAAGTCTTTTTATCAGAAGGGAAATTAAACGTTACTCCGCTTTCTTCTTGAATCTTTTCTAAGATCCATTTGACAGTAATTGCCGGATGATACCACACATTCGAATCACCGGAATTAAATCCGTAATTAATCAAGGGAAATTGTGCGGAATTACTTCCTTTATTGTTCCATACTACCCAATCTGTTCCCTCTTCTGTGCCATATTCCAAATCTGTTAATTTCTTATCACTACTTACTATTTCCGCAAAATTAGTTACATTTCCCCAGGACAAAGCGGTTTCGATATATTCAGACACAGATAACAAAACAACATTCGCATCTTTCACAATTATTATTCCATTCCGTGAAACATTCCCTACATGCTTAAGATATGGGAGTTTAGTAGTTGAACTGGGAAGATGTGCGCACTCAATCAAAGCCAGATTCTTTGCCGTTTTAGGAAGTTTTATCGTATAACTGTTATTGCTCACAATCTTACTAATATCAGTGAGCAGATTGCTTTTATAGTTCAGGCTAATATCAGTATCTCCGACATCTACCTTATCACCATTAATATATAATTCGTCTCTTGTCATAGCATCTGTGTAATAGTTTCCGGCATAGTTATTTGAATTTCAAAGTCTTGAAGGTCTGCTCCATTATCTGTGAATGAGCCAGCTACAATATTAACCGGTATCCAGTTTTCATCAATATACATATCGACAATAGGAGAAGAATGGATAGAAGATAACATATTGAATGTTTCTCGTTCTACGAGCGTAGCACAAGCCTTTCGTGTCGTTTGATATGTTTTGCCTTGATAACGGCTCATTCCATTGTAAACGTATTTTATATTGCTATAATCAACGTTTAATTGCTCCCCTTCATTGGAAGACTGTCCGGTCAAATCCCCCTCTTGGAAAAGCCAATACTGAAGGAATCCGTGACGATCCAACCAACGTAGATATATTCCCTTAGTGCAATCATTAAATAGAACCTTGATAAGAACAGCATCATCAGGAAGAGGTTTAAACGTCCGATCGAAAGTATATTGAAATGTGCTGGGAGCCTCTGGGGTATTAAGTATCTTAATCATGCCGAACTCCTTTGCATCCTTAAATAATTCGGAGAAATCTTTGTGTAATAACCCTGTTTTTTCAACTTCAACAGAGGTATATTCTTCCGCATCATATCTTACATTTATTTCTCCATTGCTGTAAATGGAAATAGTAGAAGGGAAGTTTCTAAACATAGTAACCGTCCTTGAAGGGTTAAATACCTCCCCTATATTCATAGCTCCCCAAATCACATTTATATAAAATTCAAATGTCAGACCATCAACATCAATTTGAACATGAATGTTTTTTGAGTTAGGTCTAGTTGCGTAATCAAATCTAAGTAGCGATCTTAGATATTCTGAAATGTCGATAGATACTTTGCCTGATATAGGCTCCCTCATATCTGAATAGTCTCCAACATAAAATATAACAGAACCGGTCAAATTATCTATTGTTATAATCTGCGGATTAAAAGCAAAACAAGTTTCATCCGGATATGTTATCGTATGTCCATTAAATACCTCTGTTCTCATTGCTATTTAAATTTATATGTTTAATATCTCTTTCGAATATGCCGAAAACTTTCTCCATGACAGACTGAATTGTGCGTTCTATTTCTTTTGAGTAAATATCATCACGTCCGCCATCACGATATAGTTTACTTCCCTCCCTCGCTATCTTTCTTGCTATAAGATAAGCGACAGATTTTGGCTTTTCGAATATTAATCCTTTATCAATTATCCAATCGTAAATTATCTTATAAAATCCTCTTGGTGCCTTACCGCCCTTTCGCCCAGTTTCTAGCGTTGCAAAAGGTTTTCTTCCCCAAACAATCCCACCATCCGATGTTATTTCAACTCGCAAACTAGATATAGTTCTTCCACTCGCTTTTTGCCCGGCTCTGATATGATTCTCAATAACCCTTTGCTTAAAGGTGTTCAATTCATACTCTAAGATACTTAATGCTTCACTTTTTGCTTCCAACGAACTTACTCCTTATCTTTTTGAACATTTCTCCTATTGCGTTACCATAGCACAATAATAGACCTTGCTTCTCTTTTAGTTTTAGTTCTATTGCAACGACAGCCACATTCACGTCTAGCCGGTCATATGTAGTAGAGTAGTAAATATCTCCATCCACATATTCAAACAATCCGCTTTCGTTCAATCGAAGAATGAACTCTTTTGCGTAGCTCTTGCAGAGCTCCACCTTTTGGTCTGCTTCAGTTCCATCGAAATCAAGGTCTATCTTGTCGACGAAAGCAATAAGGCAGTTTGGAAAGTCTTTTATTTGGTTCTTACTCAAATTAAAACTACCGGACACCGGAAGAATATTAATCACAGCCGGAAGGGGAACCTTATCTAGCTTTACATTAGCCGTACGCCAATTATCGAAGATGTAGGTTATGCCCTCCATCTTATCAACTATGCTTTTTATCTTTTGCTCTACTGTTGTCATTATAATATCATTTTGTTATACCTGTTCGGTGAATAATTCTCATTTTCTTTTTAAAAATGTATCACTTTGATATTTTGTTATTTCTAGCATACACCTCCTGTAATCTTCTCTGAAACTTTGCTTTTTCAGAATCAATATCCAGACATTTGTAGATACGAACCCATGGCACCTTTTCAACATCTTCATGATTAGAAATACCCATTCTTAATGCGTAATGGTCTATCATTCCAAACATTCCAAATGATAGTTTTTCAACTCCCGCCTGTTTTTCTTCTTTTGTCGGTTTTACGCTTGTGGAAGAAAATAGTTTATTTATCCGATCTACCTCCGTTATCACCCACATGGAGAATCCCAATATGGTTTCCGCTTTTGCAGATAATATTTCCTTTTCTTCCATACAAAGAAGCGTCTTACAAGGAATCAACGCAACATCTTTAGAATCTCCCATAGACTGAAGCATTATCAACTGTCCCATGGTTATATCATTCAAATCGGAAGGAGTGCGCTTATTCCCGATAAATTCCGGCTTCGGAAGTTCCTCTATCTGCTTTCTCAATTCTTCCTGATCTCGGCAAACATCGCTCTTTATTAAAAATTCTTTTACTGTCATATCTGTCCTAATCTTGCTTTTGGTCTTTGTGGTATAGGTTTAATTCGAAAAAACATTGCCATTATCAACATATCCAAATAATCAGGAGAACGACCTAATATCTCCTTCATTTTATCTTTGCTGATAATACCCTTCTTTCTAGTATCAGCGTCTATATGATCCTGTTTTAATACGCCTAATTCTTCCGTTATCTGTTCTTTTTGATGTTCGGAACACACAACCCTTAAAATCCGAGAATTAATCAATTCTGCAAGCTTAAAAGCGCATTCTGATTTAAGATTATCATATTCTGGGTTTATAGGTCTACTACCTCCGTGAAACTCTTTGATTCCTGTCAAGTAACTTTCCAGATAGGCTCCTAATCCGTCAGAGTCTACAATCGTCATACTACGGGGAATTTTGCACTCTATCATCATATTTTTTAGATCGGTCTCAATCATCTTTCCTGGACTGAAATCTTTATCTATTCGGATAGTACAAACATTTCCGATCCAATGCCCGGCCACAAATCTATCACGCCCCTTCATTGCAAGGTCAGCAGAAGCGGAAGAGATGCCGACGGCTTTAACATGGTCGTTTACAAACAAGTCGCATATAGCATCGTATTCGCATAGTACGGCCGGATCACTGTCATATTCCCAGTTTCCATAAAGCAAACGCTCTTTTGTTACTTTATCTTTTGTGTTCCGTAAAGATTCAAGATAATCATCTGTTGCGTATGGATTATCCTGAACTAATGCGGGGATGAAAGCATAAGGAGAATATAATTTCCCTTCTTTCCATGGTTTATAAAAGTCTCTATAAAGCCAATTCTTTTTAGGATTACATGTTATTAATATTTTCCCCTGTATATTATAAACATCATTTAAATGTCTCCCTATGCGAGTTTTAAGGACTTCAAAAGCGAGGTAATGAACTTGCCCAGCCTCTTCTATCCAACCTCCAGTAAACTCTTTAGATCCTAATCTTTCGTACATTGGATCTTTAACCGGATAATATGTCAGATCAAGGAAGATTATTTCTGAACCATTATAAAATGATATTCCATCATCCGTATTGGTAAATGATGTGAAGCCATGCCACTTTGCAACTTTATCAAATGTGACAGTAATTGATTGGCGGCTATCTTTTAAATTATTTCTTCCCGCAAACCAACGTGTGCCGGGTAAGTAATAAGCGCATTGCATTAACCATTCACAGCCCAGCCAAGACTTACCACCTCCACCGGCTCCACCATACAACAAAAATTTCGTTTCATTATCACGAAGATAATTGTACGCTAACCTTTGCTTTATGTTGACTTTACTATCAATCATTTTTCTTAGCCTACTTCAGGAGTATATGGTAAAAAGTTGAATCCCTTAAACTCTTTGCCTGCATTAGTATGATCTATTTCTTGCTTGTCCGCCAATCCATTAATGCGAGAGACAATATTAGCATTAAACGCTCCGACAATAGCACCTTCTAGCTGTTGAGACTTGATTATGTTTTCTACACGTGTAATGACCCCAAAAAAATCTTCATGTCCAGCTTTCTTAAATTCTCTCCAATATTCCTCACTAACATCTAAATAGGAGCATAATCCTGTTAGAGTATAGGGGCATTGAGTAGGAGATTCCTCCTTTTCTTTATTTTTACCCTTTGTTTTATCTTTTACCACTTTCCAAGGGTGCTTATCACAATAAGCGAAATATTCACAAGCCGCTTCCCACAATAAATCAGGAGTAGCAAACAACTTGTCACGTCCATGTTTACTTCTTAACTTCCAAAATTGGTTTCCTTTAGGCGCAGCACACATCTTTTCTTAATTTTATCCATTTCACAAACTAAAAATACCGAATAAAGCCCTAATAGGGCTTATAGTAGCACACAAAACTATTGAAGTAACTATTTCAGTAACCTACCAGCTTCCTTCATACATTCCGCCAGTAGGTTGCTGTCTGCTTGGTTCATAATCATTTTAAAGGATCAATCATTTGTTCTCTGTCTTCCATTTTTCTTTTAAGATTACTGTATTCATCTTCAATGCACTTGCTTATCTTAGCTGCATCTTCGTAACGTTCAGCCTTTATCAGATCTCTTTTAAAGCTTTCAAGCTGATTGATGTATACGATGTCGTTACGATCCGTTACGTGCTGAATATAACTTTTGATGTCATTCAGCTTGACCTCCATGCGTCTGTGCCATTTGCTTATTAAAATTACAATGATGGCAACGGTTGTGGCATTGAGGATGAATAATGCGATTTTAAGTATTAGTTCTGCTACTTCGCTTATTGGCATGGCTATTCCTCCTTTAGTCAAATAACACAAATTCGTAAGCAAATACAAACGGATTACTTTCCCATGTGCCTTTGCCGGAAACTTTATTTATCAAGAATTCGAAAGCTTGTTGAGGTATGTCTGTTGACAGGTATCCTCTTTTTGTGTGAGGGGTATGATATCTCTTTATTCCATCATTATCAGTATACGCATGAATAATTCCCTCTTTCAAGCAATCTTCATCGCTAATGTCCTGTAGGCGTTCAACCTTGATCCCGGTAATTTTGATATGGTGGGGCATTAGGTCGGCTTTCACAAACATTTTATTAGTCCAACCGGGAGTATTCATTAAATCATCTCTAAGACTTTTCCATTTTATTATATCGTGAATATCAACCAAATCTAATTCATCTATTATCTGCCCATGTATGCTTGTTTTTCTACGTAACGCAGCATAATAATAATTGTCAACATCTATATAACTTTGCGCAATGGCAACGACTTCACCAACCTTGTATCTTGGTTTAACAAGGTGATATAGTAAATCCAATTCATTATATACTGCATAAACATGTCCGTTAAACACATAATTGGGATTAACTACTTTCTTCTCCCAGTCTTCAAGGGGGCGAAAACGAATAATAGGGAATCTAACACATTCGTCAATTTCTATAATTCTTCTCGTCATAGTCTTTCGACCATCCAACACAGCTTGGGTTAAGCCAAATTTATCATTGAACATGATTTTCTTCATGATTATTCCTCCTTGATTAATTCAGGATTATCGTAGATGTTGCCTACAATCTCTTCCATTACATTATAGTTACAGAATGGCAATAATTCTCCACTATACTCTCCGATATATCCAAAACATCCGTCTTTTACACCTACTTTATTATAGATTCTTACGCCTTCATCTTCACCCATTAACAATATATCCCCTTCATAGATTTCGTTGCCGTTTTTGTCGAATAAGCCTGTGAATTGTCCCACAGTTGTAGTTTCTACCTTACTTCTATTAAACATTTCAGTAGCTTCGCATCCATATTGGGAAAGTTTCTTGCTGAAAATAGCCATTTCACCACTTTCGTACTGAATCAAGTCACCAAATATCCATTCGTTATTATATAAGTTTTTTCCTCTGAATTTTATTGTACGATTCATTTTATTCCTCCTTTTCTTTAAAGTGTTCTATTAGCTCTTCTACAGTAGCCTTGTGGTAATTCCCCATGTTAGTATCTTCAGGTATATAATCAAAAGCTAATGTTCTATATACAGTATTACATGGTGAACAACATTCTGTTTTTGGATGATATGCCCATTCTTCTCCATTGGTGAACCATTGATTTTCATCTGTATCATCCCGTAATGCGGCTATTGCCAAGAAAAGTTCTTCGTTAGTTCCGCAATCAATATCATTAGTTTTACGAATATCTTCATTGTCGAGCCATTCAGGGTGTATAGAATGATAAACATTAAGATAGGCAGCTGTACACAAACAAGACCTATCACGTCTTAATGAAGAACAGTTATATCCCAACTCCTCCAACTTCTTCCGAAGCTCCGGTGTGTTGCGTCTAATAAACGCTGCTGTTGTAAATACCATGATTATTCCTCCTTCTTTACTAATTCCACTTCTGTCGGCTCTTCATCTTCCCATTTTACTTCGGGGAATAGAGAGGGATAAAGTTTAATCCAATCATTCGACGTTTTGGATGGTTGCCAACTTTCCGAGCACTTTATGGGATGATCTTTATAAAGATACAAATCACCGTCTTTGTCTCTTGCTACATACATATTAGTCTCCTTTCTTTATTCCTCCAATAGTTTTAGCAGTGATTTTTTATACTCGTCTATTTCCTTAATAGCATCTTCTTGACCTGATTTTGCATCATTTATCATTAAATCTGCTACTCCCTCCATTATTTCATCCTTATGCCTATTCAGATATTTGATAAAGTATTCCTGCATCAAATCAGTATCCATATTTGCTATATCCGAATATGTGTCTCCACTTCCATAACTGCCAGAAAAAGAAGAATAACAAAGATTACTTATATTCATACTCTGAATACTCTCCCTTCTGCTAAATCCATCTGTATGCTTATCTATTCCACTATTGCTATGGCTTTGAAACTCTTCTCTGATTTTAGGGAGAGTTTCTTTAATAAACTTTTTCAGTTTTCTGCCAGTAGTGATTAACTTACTTAATTCTTTTGCTGTCATAATCAATCTCCTTTCTCTTGAATCCGTTCTAGTACATCTCTGTTGGCTTCAAGTATTTCGTCAAACTTCGGGTATATACATCCAACAATCAACTTTATCCCAATCACAATATATATGATTCTCTTCTGGATAAAGCCATTCTTTAGCTAGCTTATTCCAACGTAAAACCACTTTCCCGTATATTTGTGAAGAACATAATACCAGAGCATTATCTTCTGGGAAAGAATTATCTATACTTATCCACGGGGATTGCTTGGTTCCAGCCTCATAACCTTTTGCATACACTTTTCGTAAATAGCCCTCTATTACACGAGGTTGGTTTATCCGGTTAGCCAATAGGCTTACTATATCTTTTAATATCATACTATTTATTGTTTAATTTTTCTTCAAACTCCGCAATGATGCAATCAGCATCACCGCCATGTACCCAGTTTTCTAAAACAGAGGAAAGGACCTCTATTGATTGCTTTGCATGCCATTCTGCACCAGCCATAAAATCTTTTTGCGTCTCTTTGTATAAAACACCTTTATCATCAGGATCATATAGCCCATCAGCGTATTTTTTTGCTGCTTTCTCTAATGCCTGTTTCATAATTGATTTGTTATGAAGGTTTCTGTAATGGTTCTAAATCACATTCAGGCGCCCAACCTAAAGACTTCGTACCATCCCAAACATTGTATAACCATTCATCTACATATCCCTTCTGTGGGTTGAAATCAGAATGATAAGCGTTAATTATCTCAACCTCTTTGCCAATCTCTAATTTATTTGGATGATTGGCAATCTTTACTTTTTCTCCAATTTTAAATTTTGCTTCCATTATTTCCGTTTTTTAGGTGGTATATAAATCGGTGATACTTTCCCTTTATTTTTTTTATTTATGCCATTCATTCGGTCAACCGTCTTTTGATTGAAGATGGTAGAACCGGCAAGACCTTTGATATTCTTTCCCATATATGCTCCTTTCTATTCTTGTTTGAATTAAACTCCATTACTCACACAATCCATGAAACATGCTCATGCAAGCGTAACCACCTTCCGGCTCGAAAGCATCCAGCGTAGCATTCTTATCAGTCACATACTGGAAGACATCTTCAACCGTTGGATATTTCCGGTTTGTACATGCATATCTTGGAATATAGGTTGGTGGAAAGAAAGTGGAGCCACGCTCTGTTTTTTCACGCATGAGGCGTTCCGCTTCCAGCAGTCTTTGTTTCATCGGTTCATCTTGCATTAATTGCAATACTTCACGTTTCCGGAACATGATACAGGGAAAACAACCAACTCGAGAAAATCCTTTGTAATAAAGTGGATTTGGCTTTTGTCCAGCATTTAGAATACAGTCAATAACATTCTGTGAAGTCCAACGAAAAATTGGGCGGATAACGGAAGCATCGTACTTTGAACACCATTCTCGAACCTCTTTACTCCGATAAGTTTCTTTTTTCCCTTTCTTATTAGGTTGAAAATATGATTTGAAGTACATACATTCATCCTCCATTGCAGCACGTGTGGCACTTTCACCTGCTCTGATTCCTTGAATGATAATACAGCTTTCATTAAGCGAAAGCACATGGTCAATCATAGGTTTCATCTTTAGTTCTGAAGTACAGAACCGAGCATTGGTAGATGGGAAACGTTTCTTATACACTGCTAAAGAGACAAAGTCATACTTTGATTTTAGTGTGGTCAATTTAACACCCATTTGAGAACAAGTATCTGTTATGTGTTGATAGGTATCAGGATGTTCCCAGCCTGTATCACAGAAAACGGCTTCTATTTTATTGGTTCCGTATCGTTTGGCGGCTTGGATTAGACAGGCTTGTGAATCCTTACCACCGGAAAAACTTACTATTATCTTCATGTTAATTGCTTTATGGTTAATATTTTCCTGTTGTTTTCCAATCATGGAACATCTTCACATAATCAATTCCATTATTCTCATTTTCACGTAAATGAAAGAATTGTTTTTGACCACATCCTTTACATTCCCAAACTACCATAGTTCCCCATTGCGATTCTGCAAAACCGATAATATCCTCAACAACACAATACTCATTTTGTCTATGGGAAGTTGGATTTGAACAATTACCACCCCAGCCAGAATTAATGCAATCAAACACACCTTTATTCATTTTTCCTTGCAATGGAACTTTGTATTTAGGCGGAATGTTCTTCTTGTTAATCTCACTCATATTTATTCTAGTTTTACTCTATTTGACTTCTACTTTAAACGGAAGAGGATAACCGCCAATCAAACGATTGTAGACATCTTCCCAGCAGTACGGCATATTGGCATTATTTGCCAATTCCTTTGCTATCTCTTGTAACCTTTCTTTGCTCATTACTATTCTAAGTTTTACTCTAATTGATTCGTATATACTTACCTGCGATATCGCAAGTTCTTAATACCTCTGCATTCTCTTCACCGAAAGCGATTAGGATACTTCCGCAACCGGGCGAATCTCCACGAGTCCCATCAGGTCGGAAGAACCTAATCCGGTTACGCAAAAACTTCATCGCTGTTGCCTTTTCGAATATGACATCCTGAAACATCTTTGAATCACAACGATTAAAGAGTAATGCAATTCCGTTTTCGTGCTCTGCTAAACGCTTGACAAACTGTTCAATAAGCGGACGGGAATAAGGAGGATTAAGCCATACTCGACCAAACCACTCTTTTGATAGACCATCATCGTTCTTGTTGTACATTTGTACAGCCGTTTGCCAAAGCGGTTTAACCGGAGCGCATGGATCTAAATCGAACTTTCCCAATGCGTCTATAATTTCTTTTGGCGTGTACCATTCATCAGTGGTATTAGCCGATTTTTCAAAGGTTGTATTCATTGCTAATATTTTAATTAATTGTCCAATTCTTCTATTCTTTTAAAAATTTCATATACCAGCTGGGGGCACATTGAATTTCCGTAAGCGTGAAACACCTCTTTTATAAGTCGAGATTTGCCATGCACTTCAAGTGATTTAGAGGAAAACCCATAATCCACGCTACAAACTGGTGGTTCAGCAGGCCACGATTTCCCAATCGATAAAGCTGCTCCGCAATTGCTCCGGAGCTTCTGTTTAATCGACGGGCATACATTGGAGAAGAAATATTCACCCTCTTGTAATCGGACGCTGTCGGAGTAAGCAACCAGGTAACACCTGGCTCTTCTTTGGGGCGCACCTGCGTCTGAAGCGTACATAATCTTCCATTCAGCATTGTACCCCAATCCGGAAAGCGAATGGAGGATTTTTGCAAAATCTCTTCCGTTGTTAACTCTTGTGATATTGGCAACGTTTTCTGCAACAACCCACCGTGGACGAATTTCATCAACCGCCCGGCACATGTGCCACCATAATCCGGTCCTTTCTCCTTCAAGTCCGAGTTGTCCTTTTCCTCCCATCTGCTTTGCCTTACTTGCATCTTGGCAGGGGAATCCGCCTGTAAGGATGTCCACTCGGTTTCGCCAAATATTGAAATCTGTTTTGGTAATATCTGCATAACTTGTACCTTTAAATCGTTTTTCCAAAAAGCTCCGGCAGAAATCATTTATTTCACAATGAAACAGATTTTTCCAGCCCATCCATTCGGATGCAAGTTCCGGAGCTCCAATGCCACTAAATAATGAGCCGTGAGTTTTCTTCATTATCATTCATCGTTTAATTAATATTATCCATCAGGTGGTCCGCTATCGCATATACCATCAGGTAAAATAAGATGTTAACTCCTAGGAGAAGGAGGATGTTTAGGAGTATTCTCATCTGCGGGAAGATCCTTTCAATTCGATTACATTAAACATCTCTTTAACTCTATCAGCGATATAATCACCGTATTTGTCTCCAAACTCTGAATTTGGATCGAGATTGGTTGTAACGTGGGTAATAAATTCCCTTCTGACTTCATATCGAAGTTGTAGAATGGTTTGTATGACATTTATCCCGGTCCCATAATGCTTTGAGTCTGCAGGCTCACGTCCCAATTCATCAATAGCCAGATTACACATGTATTCACGATCAGTAAACCGGAATAACCCGTTCATACCTTTCTCTGCATACATAAGAGAGATTTCTATTGCACTAGTGAGTCTAAAACCGATGTGATCGTTATTGCATCCGTATCGTAAACGGTTAATCTTCCCTAGATAACGCTGTAGCCCTTTTATCAAAACAGACTTTCCGACCCCAATAGGTCCCCACAAAAACAATCCTTTTGAGGAATCAAACATCTTACTTCTGCCCAATACATAATCATACAATTCGGATAATAGGACTCTGTTGCGTTCGTCAATGATAAATCCCGGTTCTACTTCCTTCATGGAGTTAATAAACTCTTTTTTCCAGAAATGTTCTACTAGGTCCTCGCCCCATGTTATCTCCTTGCCTTTGATGTGAAATTTAACCGAAGGAGATTGATTTAATTCCTGCTGACCTAATTTCACTACTGGGATTATCTCCCCGATTGTTCTGATTGTTTCCATACTTCTGTTTTAACCATTCTTGATAATCTCGTTCAGTTCCTGTAAATACGACTCCCGTCCAATCAGACTCAATTGCTCTTTCAATCTGCCGAATGGCAAACTCTTCTTCAAACTTGGAAAGTTTATCAAGCGAAAGCTGAAGAGCATAGTTAAGCTTCTTCTTCCATTTCGGAGTTTTACGGAGTGCTTCCCATGCTGACATAAAAGCCATAGAAGTGAAAGGGTAAACCAACGGAGTTTCATCCCCTTTTTCCTTTCGGGATTTCTTCTTTGGAGAGGGGGGAGTCTCACGCACGTGTGCGTGACTCTCTACGTTTATAGTTTTATTAATATCTATAATAGGTGAAATTTCAATATCATCAGTACCATTTACCGATGATATTACCGGAGTAGTATTTTTATCATCAGTATTTTCATCAGTACGTAGTACCGAAGAAATTACCGTATTATTTACTGATGATTGAGTATCTCCTATTTTGTTATCATCAGTATTTTCTCCGGTATTTTCATCAGTACCATTTACCGATGATATTACCGATGATTTAATATCATTACTTAGGTTTGTCTGAAAAGAATAATAGCATCCTACCCTCTTATCTCTACATGATTCGAAAGATATTAAACCTGCATCAGCAAGTATTTTGCGTGATTTTCGTAGTGTTTTATCCCATATATTCAATGAAGTACATAATACAGAACTACGAGCCTCAAACACCTCTTTCCATCCCTTTTCATTGCAAATAGATATTAGTTCATAATATAATGCCTGATCTATTGCAGTGAGATAAGTATCATTTCTAATCTTCCGAAGCTTGGATATTAACTGATAACTATTCATAAACGAAAATATCTATTTGCTGCACATTCATCAAAAGACTTCACACGCTCTATTAGACGCTTTTGTTTGCGTCTAAAGGACAAATCATTATCATACCTATTGTGACATTCCCGGCACAATCCAACTATATTCAAGGGATTTGTATAGTGTTCGGGATACATGCTTTTGGGAACTAAATGTGCAGCATCTACAGCCGGTTTACCACATATAACACAATAGGAAGGAAGGTTTTCCTTAATCTTGGCTATTTCTCTGTTACGTTGTGCTTGTTTAGTACTAATCTGTTTCATATAAGTTATTTTAAAAATAGTTCCCGGATACCGAACCAACGGACACCGGGATTATTTATTTACCATGCTTCATTGCATGACAATCTTCACATAGCGTTTCAAGGCAATACAAGAACTCTAATTCATGACCTACGATAGAATATCCCGCAACTTCATAGACTTTATGATGAATCTCTAAATTGTAGGTTTTACCGCATACTTGGCAACAATGCCCGTCACGAATACGAACCTTTCGTTTCACTTCCTCCCAATACGGGTTATTCTTCAGGCTCTTCCGATACTTCGATGGCCTCCCCTTCTTGTGTGCCAGTCTCGTCATTATTTTCCTCCTTTCTCCATGGGCTTTCTTCTATTGGAGAACGATGTAATTCATGCCGTTGAACAGGTATAGATTCACCAGTTGATTCATCAACAAAATCCTCTATCCATTGCTCCAACCAAACATCATATCCATCTTCTTCCCATACCTCAACAATATTCTCACCCTCACCAAACTGACGAACATTTTTTCGTGTATCCTTGAAATCAATATTAGGAAGATCATAACCTAATTCCTTAAATGCTTCCTGGTTCTTTTCTCCAGAGTTAAACAAGTCATTGTATTCGTGTTTCGGAATTTCCTGAACCAATGCCAAACGAAAAGCATCATTCACCCATGAGTAATACAAATAATACCCCATAACAGGGATACGGAAGGTATCAATCATTTTTAGGGGATAATCTCTAACTCCTTTTTTAGCAAGATTAACAAGGTCCTTAAATTGGGTATGTAACGCTGAAATTTTCGCTTCAAACTCCTTCTTTTCATTATTGAATTTAGCTTTTAACGACTCTAATTGCGCTTCTAATTCCGGCATCTGTTCTTCCGCAATTTCACCGTAATTAGCACGAATAGTTGAGATTTCATAATCATCCATCACCCGATTGGCTATTACATCTTTTTCCTGAATGGCAATAAAGTTCTCCGCCAGTTTCTTTTTTATATCATCCATACATACACAATCGGGAAATATAATCTCTGGAAACTTTACTGTTGTTGGAAGTTTGAATTGAACTTCTTCTGGAGAGTAGTCTTTTAAATCAATCATTGTTTTTTATTTTAGTTAATCATACAATATCGTCAATAGCAACCGGATGAAGCATTTTCTTACTCCATTCCGGAAGTTGCATATCAATAATACCACGGGCACCTTCTTCCGCATTAGCATCATAGCCGGGGAACCACTTCTTTTCAAAGCAGTCCTTTACGATGGAAAGAGCATAGTGATATTTATATTTGCCATTTGCAAGATCATCAGGAGACCAGAATAGAACAGCAACATCAAAAGGCTCAACTGTCTGTAACATTATCATTATTGTTACATTAAAGTTTCGTCCTGTAATACTACTCATTACTTCTTGGTACATTCCTTCTGAAAGCTCGTATTTAAGCTTCGCACAATCATAGTAGAACTTACCGAGATCATCGGCTCGTGTGGTCTTGAAGGAAATTACAGCATTTACACCAATATTTTCCTCTACATTAAAATAATCCGGCCTAACTCTAACATCCAACCCTGTTTCTTCATCCTTGCCATAAAAAGACACCTCTGAATAAGCCCCTTTCAATAATTGGGGGATAATACCACCACCATACCAATAATAGTTTCTCTCAAGAGCTTTTATTATCATACTCATATCTTCACTGATAAAGGAGTAACCCAGATCCAAACATTTCTGTTTTTTATAATCACGGTAATCTTTAAGATCGCTAAAGTTCCATTTTTCAGAGGGCATTTCTTCTTCGACATCTGGAACATAGTTCTTATCATTTGATAATAACTCGTTATAGAACTTAATCATAACTATTACACCGTCTTTGGAAGATTGATTACATTTAGGTTCTACTTTGACAAGTTCAAATAAACGTGGCTCCAAGAATGCCATGTGGGCAAATGTGCCTAGTTGAAAACAGGGCTTTTCTTTTTCCTCAAATACCCTTTCATAATCATAGTAAAATGAACGAGGAGTCTTGAGGGCATTTTTGAGATTAGAAGAAGAAATATGCTTGCTTTTCAAATACATCTCCATTGGATCTCGCTTAACCAGTCCGTTAACGCTTAATTCTTTCAAATCAATATTAACGGGTGGCTTGTGAGAATTTGAGTATATAAAATCAAGCATTTCTTCTTTGGTAGGATAATCTTCCGGATTATAAGCAGAAGGGTTGAGTTCTTCCCCTTCTGCAAATCCATTCAAGTCAAATGCTTCCATTAGCCGGCAACAGGTAAGTTTATAAGCAGGGGTTTGACAGACCAATTGTCTGATTGGAAATTATTGGTTTTATTCTTCCTTTTACCCATGTACGTGATTTTAAGGGGAGTTCCTTTTTTAAGAGCACCATTCTCAATATATTGCTCCAAAATACCGACTAATCTTCTGGAACCGTTAGTTATAGTTTGAACTGTTCCGTCTGCCTTTCTTTCTAAGAAGAAAGCACAATCTAAATCTATTAATTCATCTGGATTGGTAGCACTCAATACCTTTTGTGGTTTGATTTCTACAAAAAATATTTTCTTAAATTCTCCAGCCTGTTCTGGAGACCAATAATTACCGCACAAGTCTATTGGAAGTTCTTGGGCATCATCCAAAGAAGGAAGATTGTCTTTACTCAAATCTGCTGTTTGGATCTCAAATACAGATTCTTTCTCTCTAATGGTTAATTCTTTTTCTTCTTTCATATCTTATATTATTTAAAGTGGTTTAAATTGCTCCCGGAGTGCCGATCAAAGCAAACCGGGATTAAGTTAAGATAGTCTGCGGATAATATCACCGCCATACGAATTTTTAGTCAGTTCTATAAACTCATAGACGGTAAACCTATCATTGTCTACATCTATACCTTTATCCGTGCAAAAAGCTTCTCTTCCAGCCTTGCAACTCCCTGTGAGTACATGATGCCATATAAACAAATCTTTAGCAGAATACTTTTTAGAAAAGTCAGAGAAATGTTCTTTAAACTTGAGAATCCTTTCCTCTTCTGTACTATCATCATAAAGCTTTTCTTGCAAAGATTCAAATGCCTCATGTAGAGTATTACCATGAGAAAATTGATTATTCTCTTTTACTATAAAACAGGGAGTAAGAGATAAGTCAGACTGAAGGATAAAACCTTTTGCGATATTACCTTTTACATTTGTGATAATAGTAGGTATATTATCTACTACATAAATAGAATTTCCATTTATGGATTTTACGCCAGAGCCATCGCCATAGCCATAGCCAGAGCCAGAGCCATAGCCAGAGCCAGAGCCAATATTTAGAAACTGTTTTATTCTATCTTCCATTACCTTGCCCATACCGGTACATTTTCAATAGATTTTACAGCTTTATCCGAACACGGGATAATTTCAATCACATCCAGAATCTCTATCTCTGGAACCGTAACTGTGAATTTGCATTCAGATGGGTTAGTCGTACCATTAACTGCTAATTGAGATATACTAGCAGCACCATCCCAATACCACAATCTACGACAATTTGCGAGCTTAACCTCACTACCATTTCTTTCTACTAACTCTCCGAAAAATACACCGGAACGATCTCCTCTTACAATTACTTTTTTCATAACTATATATATTATTAAAGTGGTTAATCGAAATAAATAAAGCGCCTATCCTCACGAACCGACGCCTCCGAAAATGAATTTAAACGACAAAATTTTGTTCCTAGATACCGAACCAACGGACACTAGGATAGTATAGAACATGTAAAACTCAAATATAGGGACTCGCACCCTACGACATCCTGGGGTGTCGGCATTGGGTTAATTAATAAATGAATGGTTATTTGCGATTTTGAAGGCACTTCAGAATGTTTCCATCTTCGATAGCCTTAATTATATCATGTTGTTTGTAATAGATCCTTCCCTTTGGTTCGGTTATCACATTTCCATCTCTGTCTGTTACGGTTTCAATGCCAAATTGATACGGGAATATCAAGTCTCTATCTTTTAGATATTTTAGATTCATCCTTCCGCCTGCTAATTCTTCAGCTTCCGTTTGGTTTACCAAGATTCGTGGATCATTCAGAAATTTGTTTTTCCATTTTTCAAAATATTCAATAACAAATGGAACCATTGTAGAAATATCTTGCCATTTAGTATTTTCCATAATTCCCCTAATTCTTTTGTTGAACTTCTCTATAACTTCTCTCTAATAACATTACTATAGTGAGAACTACCATTATAACGGCTGATATGGTCTCGTTAGTAGTCATTTCTAATTGCATTGCCAAACGCATAGACATTCCTAAAGCGATGACCGCAATTACATTCTGAATTTTATGAATTGTTTTCATAGAACATATTTTTATAGTTAATATTAGGCAGCGAACATCAAATCACTGTCTCTTTTAGGTCTAATCGCCCTTGCCGATATTCGAGCACTGGAACGCATTCTTAACCTTCTCATATCCATTTGGAAATTAGGAGTTATAGCTAAAATGAAGAACCATACAGAGAAGAAAAATTCAATTCCATGCTTTCGTATTTCTTTCAGATCGAAATTTCTTTTTGCCCTATCACATAGTATATATAAAGTAAGCTCGACATTGTTATTAATGCCTAGTTTCTTATGAATGTCCCGTATTTGCGCTTTTATCGTCCAAACCGACTTTTTAAGCAAATCGGCTATTTCATCAGGAGTATGACCTTTTGCTACTTCACGAGCTACTTGGTACTCACATTGCGATAAAGGTTCCATTATGCAGTCCTTTTAATTTTAAAGTACTTAAATCCTTTAATGACTTCCTTTTCACCCTCTCTTTCTATCAGTACCTTATATTTTCTTTTTAACCGATAACGAGCCGAACTCATAACACAATCATAGCTTTCATCAGGTATTCTAACTACTTCTCCTAATTTCAATTTAGAGATAGAATTTACCCAATCTCCTGTTATTGTTTTAATTCCTTTTGTCATAAGATCAATTATTTGATTATTATTGTGGATGGTAGAGGAATCGAACCTCTCTCAATCGTGATAATTGGTTACGCAACACTAAGCTCTAACCGATAAGCTAACCATCCTTATTAAAAAGTGCACTATCTTCACAGACCGTACACTATACAACACAAACACAAAATAAAATTTTATTTATGGAATTATTTTTCAATATTAATTTTTACACCATTAATTATCCCCAAATGCCTTAAATACACTTCATCTGGATAGACATATCTTTCATCACCGCCATGTATCCTAATGGTGTGGGAACCGTCTATATGAATTCTAGTTCTAGAATATCCTGACGCAAACTTTTCGCCAACAAATACAAGTCTTTCAATATGAGTAAATGCATCTGAAACGCAAACAATATGGCATCCATCTGTACGAATAAAGTGTTTGTACTCTGGGAGCATCATTTCCTTATAATCTTCAAGTTCTCGTACAATATCGACATCACTACCGAATCTTCTACCCTTATAAATTGGTTCAGATAACTCATAAAATCTTTGGTAATTGGTTGTTTCTACCAATTTGGCTATAATTTCTTTCATTTTTATAAATTTAAAGTGGTTGTGCCCTACCCGATTCTCGCTATCGGATGCCGTTCAATCCGTCAGTAGGGATATATTGTAATCAGCGTACGGACGCCCAACCCCGTTTTCTTACTGATAAAGACGATGTTTTTCAGACTGATTTTTTCGATATACTACTTACTCACGTTGCTTCCTTCCGCTCATATCATCGCTGGTTGGCTATTACGCTATACTCCGCCTCGGCTATAATGCTTATTAGCGCAGGCTACTTTAACGTGCCCTGAACACGGCTTCATTTTTGAGGGTTAAGCCTCCCATCCCGAATTAGGAGTCATCGGTTTACCGTTGTGCCCTGAAAGCGTTTCGCTCGCTTCTTTCGTAGATTCTAACCTAACAGGGCTTCGTAATCACTTATTATACTTAGGAAGTAATTAATAACTTCTTTCTTTGTCTTGTTGATGGCGGTTAATCGCTGAACAATCGTTTCATCCATTCCTTCTAAATCCACCACGTATTTCCGAAGGAAAGCTAACTCCTCGTTAATCTGTTTTGTACTCATAATTACCTCCAAGAACTATCACGATTTACATAATCAGCATGATTTCCGGCAAAGAACGCCTTCAATACATTTCCTTTGCTTGCATTGAATACCGGCTTGAAAGACTTATTTTCCTCTTCAACCTCTCTGAATTCTCTCTGCTGTCTCTTTGCCAAGAACCAAGCTTGTTTCAAGGCCTCACTCAAAGAGATACGACGATACGCTTTCAAAACATGAGCGTGTTTCATTATCTCACTGTTATTGAATTTTCCGTTTTCTGTCAAAAATGTAAATGCGTTCATCGTCTTACCTATTTTTAGTTATGTAAAAAATTTGCTTTTCTCGTTCAATCTTCGTTACTTTGCGTTGATTGATTGATTGATGTTGCAAAGATAAGAAGTTTCTTATATCAAACAAAGGTAAATGTAAGAAATATCTTATATTTAACTTTATTTTTCATTTATGGATAAAAAGGAGATAAAGGAAGAAGATTTGGATTTCTATCTGACAATTATATATCTGTTCTGTCAGTATAATACAGCAGAGCATTTTTCAGACAAGATGTTTGGCGACATAACATCTGATATAATAAAAAGAGATAGAATAATAGAAGTACTGGAACGTGATGGATATATAACAGCAAAGAAAAGCGTTAATATTCCACATAGATATAAGATAGATATTACACCTGTAGGTGTTGAATTTCAATCAAATGGAGGGTATAAAAAGCAAAAAAGAGATATAATTAAAAAGAAGATGGGGATAACATCCCTGTATATACTATCAAATATAGCATCTGCTATCATAGGCGGAATCATCGTTAAGATAATAGATCGCATATTGTAGATAGATTTATATTAACAAGTATAAGTAGTAATATAATGGCAAATAACGCCAATATTATAACATACCCATTATCTTTCATATAAATATTGAATTAAGTTTTTGCAAATATAAGAAATATCTTATAATATATGACCGGAGAAGAAATAATAAATAAGATTTTAGAGGAGCTCAACATGAAAGCTCCAACTTTTGCTGAACAAATTGGAGTGTTATATCAAAGAATATTTGATGTACAAAGAGGAAAAACAAAAAAAATTTCCTCTCAACTTGCCAATTCAATAATAAAAGCATATCCACAATTCAGTCTAACGTGGCTTCTCACTGGAGAAGGAAATATGATAAACTCCGGTATGATAATAGGAGAAAACAAAGGCAATGCAGCTCAAAGCATTGCAGGCAACATGGTTAACGTAACAATGCCTGAATCCGGTACCCAAAAAATTATTAAGCCAACAGGGGAAGTTGAAATACACCGTCTTGATCCAAGCGATAAATCAAACTCGGAAGAGCTCGATAGGCTAAAACAGCGTATTCAGGACTTAGAGCGAATTATTGCGGAAAAGGACGCAACTATACAATCCAAGGATGATACTATTAAGTCTAAAGATGAATTAATATCTTTCTTGAGGGCTGATAGGCAATAGGCGGTAATGTATTAGATTAAGGTATTATATTCAAAGGCTGAAAGTCAACACTTTGCGAAGAAAAAAAGTTTAACCAAATACCGTATTAAAATAACAAATTATTAGTATTATACTATAATAAACAACAATCAAATATATTAATCAACAAAAATAAGAGATTATGAAAAAGATAGTTATATTATTATTTGCATTATCAAGTGCCTTAAATATATTTGCCCAAAAAATAGAATCAGATAAATTTGATGATAAAGGATATAGATATATATATTGCTCGCTTGAAAGTATAAGAAGTATGATGGATAAATATGTCTTTTTTGTTTCTTTGAATGCAATACAATCAGGGAGTGACACAGAAGACATCATATATGATATCTTTTTAAGAACTAACGCTAATGCTCCATTAACTGTACCCAAGGGAGGAAGACTACTTATAAAACTTCAAAATGATTCAATCATAGAACTAAAAACAGATATTGAATTTTCAGATAAAATAGGAAAAGTACAGCATAGTAATTCTTTAGTGTATACAAATTATTCTATAACTCCGATATTTACGGTGACTACTGACCAAATAGAGAAAATATCAATGGGAGTAAAGAAAATTAGACTTGAAACTACATTAGAACCTATTGATAAAGAATTTAGAAAAGATAAAATGGGGAAAATTTTGTCGGCAGAATATGACTTAATCAAATCAGCTTTATCACAAAAAAAATCTTTTTCTGATGATTTCTAAAATACAAAGTTGTTCTCACGATTGGACATCTGAACACTATTGTTCTCTCACTCCTACCTGCAAAGGCTGGGGATGCCGGTTCCTAGGCACACCCATAACAGAAATACCAACCACCGAAAAAGAAAAAGCAAAGCTATTCTCTTCTGTTTATCGGGAAGCAAAGCAAAAGGGAGTATTAGAGTGTCCGCATTACAGATCATTGTTTATAGACGAAGTACTGGAAAGGCTTTCTCCAAATACATAGTCGGCCACTTTACTTATTACTTTGTCAATTCTCGAGAAGTCCCGTTTAATATAGGTATCCGTTATTGTCTTACCATCTGAATGGTTCAGGCATAGCGATATATCGTCTTTACTTATATCGCATTCATTACGGGCAATAGTAGCGAAAGAATGACGAGCAGAATAGAATTGAATATAATCTATCCCAATCTCCTCACACAAAGACCTCATACCCCGATGTATTCCTTTCGTCAGATTACGTATATTACTATATCTCTTATAAAAATCAAATAGACACTTTCCAGATGGATCACGATATTTTTCAATGATGGGGAGTGCCAATGGGTGAATGCATATAGAAATAAAAGCCTTATCCTTTCTCCGATCTTTTGTTTTTTGGCGTTCATACTCTATTCTACCGTTTACCATTTGACAATCAAGCATATCAATCGCATTCATTCCTGCCAACAGGAAAGACAAAATATAAATATCACGGGTAAAAGTAGTAGTTCTTTTTCGTTTATTTATTGGAGAGTAATTATAGATTTTCCTGATTATATCAACATCTACAGCCCTTTTCTTTGCTTCTAATACCGGAGGAATAGTATACACCTTGAACGGATCATTAGTGATAACAATATCACCTTTTTCATAATCATTATAGTGAAGCAATGCAGCATTAAACACCGACTGAATGATTCCCATATAAGAGTGTACGCCAGTATCATTCAAAGGTGGCTTATTTATCGTTTTATACTTCTGCCTAGCAGACTTATTTTGCTTAACAGATATAGCTCTTTCTGTTCTTAACCACTCTTCATATTCCCTCAATAATTTAGAAGTCAAATCTTTTATAGGAAGTTTCTCATTTCTATTTTTATCCTTAAGAAAATGACATAGAGAATTTATCCCCGTTGTTTTTACGGTTCTGGTTCCTTCGTTGGGTGTCATTGATATATGCTGCCTTGCAAATTCTATAAAATCTATATCTTTGCGTTGTTTTCTTCTATCAATCATTGCAACAATATCCTTAGAAGTCTCACACTCTCTAACTATATCCTGATTATCATTAATTATTTGCCTATACTCACGGACCATTTTATCAAGTGAATCCCTTATTTCTTCATGGAAAATTGTCCCTGAAGCAGAACCTTTTTTAAATCGAACAAAAGTTGTATAAATGAATGTTGATATATATGAAGATGTACGGTTATGGGATATACGAATTTTAGGATTGTATGTTCCGTCCGATTTTTTGTGATGCTTAAATACCACCCATGATACTGTTGCCATAATATTTATGTTTTTCGTAAATCATTCGTAAAACAAAGATAAGATTTTTGGGACAAATCTTGGTACACAAATCTATATTTAACACAGAAAAACACAAAATAAATCGTTCATACACCGATACAAAGCCTAAAAAAGGGATTCCCCTAATTTTTAGACCCCAAATATAAGAATATCATTCCGATTAACACCAGTATAAGGTCAAT
>ERZ780202.240-NODE-240-length-41895-cov-8.673327_pt1 | contig 41895 bp, 58 predicted proteins | sample MGYA00510978_ERZ780202 | MGnify/ENA primary metagenome ERZ780202 (study PRJEB29588, sample SAMEA2155689) | human gut metagenome | biome: human gut; feature: human-associated habitat; material: faeces | place: Denmark | collected 2008/2010 ...
ATACAGCCGGAAGGACGGCAGCAAGGTGCAGTGTACCTATATGCACCTCGGCGAAGTCTCCGTCAAGGCCGGGGATACTGTCAAGTCCGGGCAGCAGCTCGGAAAGACGGGCGGCGAACATCTGCATTTCGGGGTAAAAAACATCTATGCGGACGGCACGCAGCGGGACATCGACCCGGCGGCGTACCTGGCGGAGATCGCCCAGAAAGGCGGCATCCGGCAGCAGGTGCTGCACAACGGCAACGACCTGCTCGCCAGATACAGGAGTACGGAAAGCGCCAGGGACGGAAAACCGCTCACCACCGAAGGATGGATGAAAAAGCTGCTATCATCGGAGGACAGCGGCGTGGGCCTGTCCGGATGCAGCGATCCTGTCGTGGAGATGGCCATGACCGCCTTCACCTCCCTGATGCTGCTGGCCGTGCAGATTGACAACAAGGAGGAAGAAAGGCAGAAAGCGGAAGTGTCCGCCGCGATGGACAGCGGGAGAATCGACCTCAAATCCCTGTTGCCGGGCATGAAAAGCTGCACCCTGACCGTCAACGAAAACGGCAAGGCCGTGCTTCATGCCGACAACGGAAACATGCAGATGTCGAGGGAGCTTTCCTCTGCTGAACTCAGCCGCCTGTCGGCCACGCTGAACAACAGTTCTCTCTCCGAAGAGACCAGGCGGATGCGCGTGAGCGGACTGCTCAACACGGTCATCCTCTCCGAGACGGCTTCCCGCAACTTCGAGATGGGAATGGAACAGCTGCAAGGACAGACAGAAGGACTGAAAAGATAGCAATGAAAATATGAAAAGCGTGATGATGCAATTATGTGTTTATGTACTCGGATTGTCCTCGTGCGTGCTGCATACCGTCATGTACCTTATGCTGTTCGGCCGGATGGCGGCGCTTGTCATCATCGGGATACAGGTGCTGCTTGCCGCATGGATAATCTACATCCGTATCAGGGCACCCGATTAGCAAAGGGAATTTCCGGTTCAACTTCAACAAGGCCGTTTCCGCTTTCCGGTGGAAATGTCACACATCAAAAAAAGACAAGCGATGATAAAATGCAATGTTACCCTATGCGGCACAATCAGCCGCGACGCCTCCGTCCGCACAGGCAAGGACGGCAAGGAGTTCGTAAGTTTTCCTCTCCAGGTCTCCATCCCCGGAAAGAACGGGAATGACGGGAACATGGAAGTCAGCGTCAGCAAAGACGGCGGACAGGAAACCGCACATGAATACCGGTACGGCTCCCGTGCCAAGGTCACGGGCACCCTTTTGCTGAAACGCAGGGGCGAGAAGCTCTATTTCAACTTATCCGCAGATTCCGTGGATCTTTCCGATGCCGGGAACACGGATTCCGTCAAAGGACAGATGGTCTTCCGTGGGAAGACCGGCAAGCACATAGAGGAGCGCAAGGACAAGACCGGCAAGCCGTACCTGATGTTCTCCGCGTTCAGCACGGAGAAGGTCAATGACGGGTTCGAGTACCAATGGGTGCGCTTCTTCTGTTTCGGCAAGGAAAGGGAGGAATGGCTGCAGCCGGGTGTCAAGGTGGACGCGAAGGGAGAAATGTCCCTCTCCCTATACGACGGCAAGCCGGACATCTCCTGCCGTGTGGAAGAACTCAACCAGTATGTGCCGGAGGCCGGCAACGATAACGATAACAGATGACGGATATGGCCGGTTACAGACGACAGAACGCGGACGGGCCGAACAGCGAGGAAAAGGCTCTCGACCTGTTCGCCGAGATGATGATTGAAAAGATAGAAAGCATCAATAAGGACTGGCGCAAGCCCTGGTTCACGGAAGGCGCGTTGCAGTGGCCACGCAACCTGTCCGGACGCGAATACAACGGCATGAACGCCTTTATGCTGATGCTGCACTGCGAGAAAGAGGGGTACAAGATACCCCGCTTCTGTACCTTCGACTGCGTGCAGCGGATGAACAAGCCGGGAAAGGACGGACAGGAACTGCCGAGGGTCTCCGTGCTGCGCGGCGAGAAATCCTTCCCGGTGATGCTTACCACTTTCACCTGCATACACAAGGAGACGAAGGAGAAAATCAAGTATGACGACTACAAGAATCTCTCCGAAGATGAGAAGAAGGAGTACAATGTCTATCCGAGGATGCAGGTTTTCAGGGTGTTCAACGTGCAGCAGACCAACCTGCGGGAAGCGCGTCCGGAATTGTGGGAAAAGCTGGAAAAGGATAACGGCCGTCCTGAAGTCAAGACAGGCGAACAGTTCGACTTCGAGCCGGTGGACCGGATGATAAGCGAGAACCTGTGGATCTGTCCCATACACCCAATGCATCAGGACGAGGCGTACTATTCCATAACAAAAAACGAGATAATGATTCCGGAAAAGCAGCAGTTCAAGGACGGGGAATCATTCTACGGCACCCTGTTCCACGAGATGACCCATTCCACCGGTGCGAAAGGCGTGCTTGACCGCCTCGAACCGACAGGCTTCGGTTCAAAGGAATATGCCAGGGAGGAACTGGTGGCCGAACTCGGCAGCGCACTGGTCTCACAGCGTTACGGCATGACCAAACACATCAAGGAAGACAGCTGCGCCTACCTCAAGTCCTGGCTCGACTCATTGAAAGAGTCCCCGCAGTTCATCAAGACGACCCTGATGGATGTAAAAAAGGCGTCCTCTATAATCACGCAGAAGGTGGACAGGATTGCAAGGGGACTGGACGAAGACAATACGGAACGGAAAGGAAACGAGGTCTCTCCGCAGGAAAAGACATTCTATGCGTCCGTGGCCTACCTCCAGTCCACAGACGACACAAGCCGGCTGGACGAACTGAGGGACAAAGGGGACTATGAGGGGCTGCTGGCCTGCGCCAAGGAATATTATGACGGGAACGGCATGGATGAACAATACACCTACCAGACCCCCTTGCAGCACAGGGGCGATAACCTGCTTGTCGAGGACAAGGACTTTGCCGTCGTGTATAACGGGAGCGTGGGCGGCACCTATGAGGTGATGCTGAAATACTCGGAACAGGAGGTACGCGACCACATCAACCGCTACGGCATTGACCGTGCGAGCGTGGATGTGAAAGAGCTTGCCAAGGATATGGTCGTTGAACAGTTTGCCAAACTGACGCATCAGAGAATGCCGGTATTCGAAATGCCGAGCGGGGATATTCTGTATGCAACGTACAACAGGGAGAAGGATGCGCTCGATGTGGGAAGTGTATGCAATGCGGGTCTTGCCGTGCGGCACAGCTTTCCATACGACCACAACTCGACGTTTGATGGCAACCTGATGGCCGTAAACGAGAAACTGAACGAACTGGACGAATACAGGGAGGAGCTACAAGAGGCTGAATATGGCGGCGGAATGCGGCGATAGGGAAAAAAGACAATGGGCTGGCGTGGATGCCAGCCCATTTATTCTACTTTTTGAGTTCCAGGATATATATTTGTTTTTCCGAATTGTCATTAAACTCACCCTCTGTAAAATCACCGAATTTATGGATAACATTAAATCCCGCTTGATGAAGATATGAATTTAACTCTTGGGGAAAGAACAGCCTCATGTCCATATTTTGGACTGAATGGAATGCACCGTCAATAAAATACTGCCACTTTATGCGATTGATTTGAGATGCACTTTCGTAATGCATGCTTTGTTTTATCAATATACTTCTTCCATCATTGGTAGTATATTCGGCCATAACATGTTGTTTCCGTCCGTTTTCTACAATATATTGGATATTAGGATTAAAGCAGTCCAATAAAAACAGACCGTTATCTTTCAAATGATTTTTTACCGTGTTCAACGCCTCAAATAAATCTTCATTTTTATACAGATGATGAATAGAATTGAATGGAATAAAAATAAGATCGAATTTTTCTCCCAAGTTTAATTCTCTTATATCGGCTTCAATGAAATCTATTTTTAGACCGGCTTGAAGCGCTTTTTTCTTTGCCCGTTCAAGCATGGATGAAGTATAATCAACTCCCTTAATGTTATAGCCATCCTTTGCTATTGGAATCGTAAGTCTTCCCGTTCCACAGCAAAGTTCAAGTATTTTGGCCTCTTTATTTTGGGGTAACCATTTTTTGTAAAACTCTAAATCAGACAGAAATTTATTCAGTCCATCATAAATATCTGCATCATAGACAAAATCTCCGACTTTATAATCTGTATTCATATCCTTTATAATTTATCTTAACAGCTTATGATTTCTACTATCACTACTTAATTACAAAGGTCTGTATAATTTATGAGATTGCATCCTTTTTAAGGGACTATATTTTGAGTATCAAGATAAAGTGCAAGAAAACTAACTATAAAAGACAGGGATATAGGGCTGACGTTGATGCCAGCCCCGTGTCTTTGTCAGCTTTGCTGAAAAAACTCCTGCCAATTCTCTTCATCAACGGTCAGTCTGCCCATTTCCCAATCATATTCCACTTCAGGCATATTGGAATAAGGGAAATACACGGTATAGCCTATCTGACCGTAAGAGCTGTGCAAGGGTATAACACAAATCTCGTGGCCATAATAAGGCTGCGGCGTACAGTATTTCCGCCAGTTGAAACGGCCTGCCGCAATATTGCAGCAAAGTAACTTCAGAGCCATTATACCTTTCCATCCTTGAAAGTCTTTCTTGCAATTTCTTTCCATAATAATCTAATGAGCCAAGTTATAATAAATTTCGGGTTCGCCTGATACATTGTAAATCCAACTGCCGCACCGAATCAGCAGCGCATTCTTTCCGTAGTACAGACTTTTCATGCCGGCAATGCTCCCGGACTTGTGGAAATTAGGGAAACGGCTGATGCCGATTCTCGCGCCGTCCCGCCTGTAAAGTGTCTTTGTTCTCATGTCAATGCTGTTTTTAATGAGTTATAAAAATCCGTGAAATTTTTTTTCGCCTCTTCCATCTCATCCACAATGTCCTTGATATGGTAAGGTGCGCCACATTTTCCGTGCCCGTCATAGCCAATCCACCGGTAGGCTTCATAGTCGGGGTCAAAGTCCTCGCAATTCCGCTCCACCTCCCTAAGAAACCCGTCAAATTTGTTTCCTGTCAGTTCGACACAAAATCCGTAATCCAGTCCGTGCTTTGTGTAATAGCAGAAATCGAATACTACAGTGTCTTCTTCCTCGTCTGTACTTACTATCCAACCGAAATCGAAGGCGATGCTTTTGATTAGTTCTACTGTTGTCATTGTCCTGTTTTTATTTTCCCTTTGTTCCGGGCCTTCCGACCCGCCGCAGGGATTGTTTTTATGTGCGGTTTCCACGGCGAAGGCAAGGATGGCAGGCAAGGAATCTGCGGTGAAATTTTATGAAATGCCGCCATCTGTGATTGCGGAAAGTTTCCGTCAAATTTTATCCTGATAGCCAGGGCGGTCCTTGACCGGGCCGTCCGTTCGCCGTACCTTTGCCGCATAAAAACATCTTGTGGGGTGTTGGCGGCACATGGAAATGAGCGTTTATCCATTATAAAAGGAGGTAGCCCATGACCTATGGGCATGTTATAACAGGCTCGGCCAGTCCCGTTGTGAGGCAGCCCCCACCGGCCGGGACATCGCCTCTGCCGATGATGGCTGTCTTGTCATTCAAATCATACCTTATTTACAGTATCCTCCAGATATTCAATCCTCCTATATACGGCGGATGCTTCAGGATAGCATTCCGTCAATTCCGCCCATTCGAGGGTCTTGTGCAGTTCGTCAAAAGTCAGTCTCAATTCTGCAAGTCCGTCCCGAAGTTTCCGTTTCAAGTCAATTCTTTCCTGTTCGTTCATAATCTTTTAATTTAGAGTCAGAAATGATAATCAATGACACCGCCGATGTAGAGGATTGTACCTGGCTCCAATGAACAGACCAACTGCATAAATGCAAAGGATTGCTCGGCATAGGTCTGCCATCCTTCCTTATCCAGATAGAAATAATAGTCTGTGTGCAAAGGATTGGTTATTGCTTCTTTGAGGTAATGGGTAGAACTCCATTCCAACATATTCTCTACGGTAAGGTCTTCCGCTTTCTTCCGGATATTGGCTATATATTCCTCTTTCCACTGTTCCACGCCACCATTGAAGCGTATGATGCCATCTCCCACCAGCTCGAACATACCTTTGGGCAGTGTCTCATTGACCAGACAGGCAATGTCCTCCTCGCGTTCGTCATCGTCGATATTGGCGCAATAATCGTAAAAAGCATCATCTCCCTGATTGAGCGTGTCTTCATTCAAATAGTTCTCTTTGACAATCGGTTCTGTCGAAATTTGAAAAACTCTGCTGTGCATAATCTTGAAATTTAATTTGTTGAACATTTTTTTTCTTCCCTTTTCTCGAAAGCCTTCTTCGGCTTCCTTGTCGGGAAAGATTTTACATGCAGGACAGACAGCGTGTAAAGGACAGGAAAGGCAAGAAAACCGTCATGGATTTAACGGAATACCCAAACCTGCGGGGAACTGAAAGTTCATCTTCGATTTGGGAAGGCTGCCGCTCAATCCGTGAACCGGTTAGCGCAGCGGTACTTGACGGCCGGACGGACGCTGTACCTTTGCATGGGAAAATCACTCCGACGGGGAATGCCGAAGCGGAGGAACGGTCGATGGCCCATGATAAAAGCGGACAGAAGTTGCGGAATAAAAAGGCAGGACGGCAGGTATATACAAAAGGTTGCAGTGCCTTCCAAGGCATTCGGCTAAAACTGGGAGCTGGAATCGGAAAAAGGATTGTGATGGCATGGAAAATCTCCCGAACTGACTTGCAGCCCAGGAGATATGCCCCTTTACCCGAGTCAACCTATCACTTCAAACTCATGCAGGTAGCAGAAAGCATCTTCGCACTTCTCACTCCATTCTGCGTCAAGAGCTTCGACATCCTTTGCCGACCTTATTGGTTTTCCGGTCTCTTTTTCAATCCACTTGAACGCATCTTCCTGATTCACGAAGTATTCGCTGATGTACTCTTCTTCGGGCGTACAGGCATCAAAAAAATACCTGTCGGGGAAATAGACGCCCGAACTGTCGTTCGTTTCATAAATTCCTATGCCCGGCTCCTCCGCCTGAAAGTAATAGTAAAGTGACGGATATTTTTCCCTCACAAGGTCAAACACCTCATTGCAGGGAGACCACGCCGTCTCGGTGTATAACCTTATCACTTCGCCGTCCATTTCGAGGCAGCTCCACTCACCACGACAACTTACATCGTTCCAATCCTTGCCCAAGGCATCCACAAGGCATCCCAGCCATGTAGTCCCGAAGCCGTTTTCCACTGAAGGTTTTTCCATGCCTTCCAGTTTTTTCATTAACTCATAGAGGCTCTTGATTTCTTTTGCGTCGCCCTCTATCACATACGCACTTGAACACCAATTAGGCATAACTCTTAAATTTAATCCGTTAAACTTTTTCTTTATCTTTCCCTTTTCTCGGAGCCTTACGGCTTCCGGTCGGGAATGATTTTCGTGCGTGAAAAGACTGCGGGTCAGGGGCAATAAGGCAAGTGGACGGCAAAGTAGCTGATGAAATACCCAAATCTGTGATTTGCGGAAAGCTGTCATCCGGTACGCAGGCCTGTCAGCATGGCGGTACTTGACATTCGCCCTCCGCAGTACCTTTGCACGGAAAAACAGGGCTGACAGGCAGCCGGAGTATGAGCAAAGAGATTATTATTGCGACAGAAAACATTAACAATAATGGCAAATCTATAAAATATTTGCCATTATTGTTATTCTTATAAAAGACAGGTTTTTCTGAAATAAATATAACAATTTTGGCAAATTGCATCTGTATTTGCCGATTTTGTTATATATTTGTAGCGGAATACAGATAACTGAGATGACCATAGCAGATCAAATATTAGACTATGCAATGAAGATGGGCGGTCTTTTCACAAGACGTGATCTCCTGAAAGCATTGTGCTCAGGTACGAATGGCGTGTCTGACAAGTCTCTTGTTGTCATTTTAAACCGCATGGTCGCCAATCAACAGATTGCAAGAGTTTCTCATGGGACATATCATGTTCTGAATGAACAAAGAAAAGAGTTTGTTTATAGTCCCGATGAAGCAGAACGTAATCTCAACCATCATATAAGGGAACGCTATCCGTTTATAGATTACTGTATATGGAGATCATCTGCGCTTACTCCGCTGATGCAGCATGTACCTGCATCCAGGATTATGTTTGTTGATGTGGAAAGACTGGCAATGGAGGCTGTCTTTCAGTCGTTACAAGGGCTTGGCATAAACCTGCCGATTCTTCTCAATCCTACAAAACAGGAATGTGTCAGGTATATTACAAACGATGAGACAATCATTGTGAGGCCATTGATAAGGGAAGCCCCTGTAACAGAAGTTGACGGATGTCCCGTACCTATGATGGAGAAGATGCTGGTGGATGCCGTAAGCGACAAGGAACTGGTATTCATGCAAGGTAATGAGCTGCACACAATATACGCCAATGCTTTCTCCAGTTATTCCATTAATGAAAACCGTCTCTTGCGCTACGCATCAAGACGGAATAGAAAAGATAAGGTAGAAAGAATCTTGAAAAATATAAAAATAGAATATGATACATCCGGAAAGTAGAACACTGGCATGGATAGAAACCGTTGCCAATGAGAATAATATACGAGATATTGCACTTGTGGAGAAAACAATCAGGGCCTTCTCCCTGTTGGAAGCCCTTGTCCGCTCAGGATGTCCGTTCCTGTTCAAAGGCGGCTCTTCTCTCTTGCTCCATTTCGACAGCAGCCGGCGACTCTCGATAGACATTGATATAATCTGCCCTCCCGGAACCCGGATAGAGGATTATCTTGAAAAATATTCCGCTGAATACGGGTTCGGCAATGTGGAACTGGTACAACGCATATCCCGCACGGATGTCCCGAAACAACATGCCAAGTTTTTCTATGAAGTGTCTTATCCGGCAGGGGGCAAACAGGACAAAATCCTGTTGGATGTATTGTTTGAGGAAACCCATTATGTCAATGTGATAGAAGCACCTATCCAGAGCCGTTTTCTGAAACAACAGGGAGAACCGGTCATGGTAAAACTGCCCAGCAAGGAAGACTTGTTAGGTGATAAACTCACGGCCTTTGCTCCGCATACGACGGGGATTCCATTTTTCAAGGGAGACAAAAACTGTTCAATGGAAATATGCAAACAGTTGTTCGACATCGCCACATTGTTTGACAGCATATCCGATCTGACGGTTACAATGGAAACATTCCAGAGATTTGCTTCTACGGAATTACAATACAGGAAAGGCGGCGCAAGTGACCTGCAAGCTGTTTTAAGCGACATCTATGATACTGCATTCTGTATTATGCAGAGAGGGCAATACAGACCGGAAGAGTTTGAATTACTACAGGATGGCATCAAAAGGGTGAGAGGATTTATACACAGCGAGGTGTATAGTATCGAAAGGGCGATAATCAATGCCGCCAAAGCAGCCTATCTGTCAAAACTTATCGAAAAAGGTATAACGGAAATCAAACACTATAATCCTGAAGAATCCAGTATGTTGGCTGATGCTGTCATTCAATCTCCTATGCCAACAAAACTCAATAAGCTGAAGAAAACGAACACTGAGGCATTTTTCTACTTGAATGAAATACAGAAATTACAGCTTCAATAGGAGGCTTCGGAGTGCTTTAAAATATCAAATTATATATGGCTTCTTTTGAATTTAATCCGATAGTAGATTTCGTAGTATTACGATTTAAGTGTCTAAATTCATAGGAAACATAGAGTGTGAGTTCATATTACATGATGTTAACTCTGACGAATAAGGAATTGAATCATTATTTGAATAGGCGCCTCAAAATATAAATCAACTTTCATGTATTATACAGTTAGTCAAATAACACAATCACTAAAAAAGAAACTACGAGTTTATACTTTATCTGATGTATTATTACGGATAAAGTAGTTGCTCGTAAATTGAGGAAATGGTCTGAGTTTGTACTTTATCTTATCAAATAATCGGCATAAAGTAAAATCTTACGCCTAAAAAAGTTGCCCTGCTGGAAAGGACATGTCAGATGTAGATTCCAGTAGAAAGAGTGAGAGCCGATCCGTCACGGACAGGCTCTCACCAATAGATTGACTATATTTCAATTATGAACAAAAAGACTTATCTGAAATGAAGTTCCACTTTCGTGTGCCGGTTGGCCTCGTCAGGAACATAGTCGGCGATGCCGCCTTCGTATATCCTGGTAATGCTTTCTGCCGGTAAGCCCCGCTTGATGAGTTCGCCGGCAATATAATCGGCTCTGGCTGTGCTCAGCGTGTTGTTGATGGAAGCTGTGCCTGTCGCACTGTCCGCCGCTCCAGTGACTTTCACGGACAGTCCGTATTTCATGGCCACATGAGCGATCGCATCAAGATTGACCTTTTGCAGAGAGTCCGTAAGGCGGGCTGAATTAAGGTCGAAGAAGAAATAGACCGGAGAACCTATACATTCGTCTCCATGCCGCATGAGGGCGAAATAAGCGGCCGCAGAAACAGTGTCCGGGCGGTTGATTGCCGCATTCCGTTTTCCGGGCAGGCTGTCCGTATTCACGCCCTGAATACTATCTGTACCCGTTTCTGTTACAAGGGGCGAGTTGCCGTCCCAATGACGGTTCTTCAACCGGGCTCGGAGGGAGTTCAGTCCGCTGTAATTGTTTACGGGAAACTTCCGGCCATCGTCATCTTTGTCATCGAACAGATGTCCGTAAGTGTCAAGCAGTCCTTCGATTTCGAGAATCTTCTTCAGCTCGTCCAAAGTCCTTCTTTCCTTATCCAGCTTTCCGGCATATTGCCTGTTCCGTTCTGTCAGGGCGTTCGCATAGCCGGTCAGCCACTCGTTGCGCCTTTCATACGGGCGATGGTCAACAGCACGTTTCCAGCCGACCTTGCCGATGCTGAAAGAGAATCCCGCCATCAGCGAGAGCATGTGGTCTCCGAGACGGTTCGCTTTCCCGTATCCGTCGAAGTCCTGGAATGTGGTCGTCCCGGAAAGTTCCATCAGGACGCTTACTCTCCTGGATATGCGGTACTGACCCTGTATGCCGTATGATATGGCAAGAGGGTTGTGTCCGTTGTCCGCATTGTGCAGCAGTCCGAGACCCGCATACGGGGAAAGCCCCCAGCGAACCTCGTCCTGTTTTGCATACCTGTTTCCGAGCAGATTCCACATCAGATCCGCATGGACATGATGATATTCCTGTGTGGACAGTTGACTGTCCTTGAATTGAAGTCCGCTGTAATTGACACGGACGCCGACCGACGGTGTGAACCATTTGCCCACACCTATAGTGTACGAAGGCTTGAGTCTCCCGAAAAGGTCTTCACAGCCGAGCGGCGTGCCGAGGAACGCCGATGCCCCTCCGGACAGGCTGACAAACCAGTTGCCGCTTTTGCGTGTCGGGACTACCACTCCGTCAAGATAAGAGGGCTGCATCGGGCGTAGCATTTCAATGCCATTACTGAAACTTTCATATCGGACAGTATCGCTGTCCGACGGTGCAGCATTCGCATGGTTGTGCAGCGAACAAAGTGCCGCAAAGAACAAAATGATATGTTTCGTCATAATCTGATACTTTATTGGTTGATTCTTTTGATTTATGGGTCAGGGATGCCGGTCAACGCTTGGGCTTCCTGCCGGTTGCAGGCTTCATCATGCGACTTGCCATCCTCATGCAGCGGAGAGCCCATGCACGGTTGTCCTCGTCTTCGTCCCGTCCCCATTTGAGGTCGCTCTTGCTTCCGCCTCCGCCATGTGTTTCGGCAAAGGTGGTGGCATCATCGACCATGCCCAGGAACAGCAGCGTGGCGCAGTGCATGACCTCTTTCCCTTGTTCCGCCACGGACTGTACAAGAGTGCCGTCAAACATCTGCCGTTCCGGGCCGGTCATCCGTGCCGAAAGGTCACGGAACTCATTCACCATATTCTCCAGCATCGCGTCCTTGAGCAGACTGTCCACTTTGGAATGGACATCACGGGAGTATTTGTAGGCTTCTTCCTTGAGATGTTCCGTCCTCTCCTGAATGGCATCCATGTTCTCTTTGAGGTCGGACAGCTGATGGTCAGCCAGCTTCAGTTTATCCTGTTTGTTTGCCAGTTTAAGCTGGATATAGGCAAGCTCCTTTTTCAGCTTGTCCGTCTCGGCGGATATGGCATCGGCATCGCCCTTGTGCTCTTTCAGTTCGTCTTCAAGAACAGCGAGCCTTGCTTCCTTCTCCGCCTGCTTCTTCTGGAGATTTTCCACCATAGAGGTCAATCCCTTGACCCTGCGTTCTGCCAGCCTGATGTCCGACCGGAGGTCCGAAAGGACTTCCTTATGACGGGCAATCTGCTCCTCGATGGTCGTACATTCCTCCGACAACATACGGCGGTATTCCTCGGTCGTTCTGTGACGAGCGCCGGACTCTGAGACGCTGCTACCTCTGGAAAGTCCCCACTTCCTGTTCACCTCGGCAAAGTCGCTGTGCAGCTGCTTCATTCTCGCGCTGTACTCGTATTTGTCCTTTCCGGCAAATATCTCCTTGTATGCAAACTTGCCGTCCTTTATTGGCAGTAGCGTACAATGTACATGGGGATTTTGTTCATCGAGGTGCACAACGAACGCCGTGATGTTCTGCTCGCCATACTTTTCACTGATGAATCTATAGGCATCCTTTGCCCACTGCTCAATTTCCGGCTTTCTGACGATCCGGCTGTTGTCCGCTCCTTGCTCGAAATCCACATCCTGCTTTCCAAAGGCAAGCTGCCGCATCAGCTCGCGGGAGCCGCCGAGGATAATGTTAACTACCGTCCTGTACTTGGGCTCCACCAGTCCTTCGTTCGGGTCCTTAATACCCCGCTGACGGAGACTTTCAGCCATCCTGTCCGGAATGCTCCGGCTTTTGTCCACAGGACGCACCTTGCCGTTTACTATCTCAAAGTTCAGATGTTCCCTTGTCGGGTCGTAGTTGCCTTTCTTCATGGCATATTCCGCCGCCTTCTCACTGCGGTTACGCAGATGTTCGTTGCTTTGGGCGGTGGTGATGCCTTTGGAGACCTGAACGTCGAGAACCTGTTTTGCATTTGCCATACTGTTTCTTCTGTTGCATTGGATAATCTTTCATGTCCCAGCTTGCTGCCTGCCTGGACATCTCTCCCAATGGCTCCTGTCATTGGGGTATTAGGCTCCCCATCCCTTTGTTTGGTGGCAGACGGGCAAGCCCGGATGCCTGCTATAAATGGCAGGACGGCTACGCCGGCTGAAGGACGGATTATCCGTGGTTATACAATGGGGTTCGGCAGTCCGCACCTGCGGATTTCTCCAGGGCTTTCGCCGCAGCCGACAGGAACGGGTCGTGAAGGTCGTCAAGGAGCAGCTGACGGTCGTCGTCGTGGTCGATGTCCTTTTCTTTCCCTGAGTTCAGAATTTGCTCTGCAAGGGTCTTTGACAGGTCAATGAATGACGGCCAGCTTGCTCCCAGATCGAGGCAGAAGTATTGTATGAGCTTCATGCTTTCTTCCGGCATCGACCGGCCAAGCACTTTCCGCAGGGCGGCAAGGACGATGCACTCCACGGCGGCGATGTGGATATCCAGCACCCGCACGTCCATCCTCTCCGGCAACTTCTGCAAGGTGATACGGCAGTCGTCTTCCGGCAGTTCATCCTTGAGTCCGGCATCGGTGATGGCCTTGTGTACAACCTGCCCGCAGGCAATACCGGCATCACCGGAAGTGATGCTGCCGTTTATCCATTCGGACAGGATTCCGTTCAGTTGACGGACAATGCCTGCGGTTCCCTGTACAATATCGGGTACGGCATGGCTGCCATCATGCAGGTGCATGGTGATGACCATGCTTTTCGGCAGTTTCGTCCTTTCCAGCTGTCCGAATGATTCCAGCGTATCCAGAAAGGAACGGACAGTGGCCCTGTGCCACCGCCATTCGGTTGCGAGGTCTGAAACGGTCACATGGCACTGCCTCGGCAGGAGTTCGAAATCCTGATTTCTTAAAAAAGGGGAAACAAAGCCTGCCAGCGACTTGTCCAACAGGTCGCAATAGGCTTCCGTCCTTGTCTTGCGTTCACCGACCTTTTCCTTGAGGAAGTCGAACAGGCCGATACTCGCCGATATGGTTGCGGTCATTTCTTCTTTATTCTTCATCTTCATTCTGTTTTTTGTGATTGACTATTGTGCGGATAAGATAAGGCCGCTTCTGTCCGCATTATCATGGCAGCCTCGCGTGATGATTGCAATGGTAGATGTCGGACATCTCATCCGGATGTTCCGACAGGTAAAGTCTCCTGTCCCGGTCCTCCCATTCGGCCAGGACTCTGCCGGAGGGATAGAACAGGGCAGCCAGAAGGATATATGAGACGGTGACGGACAGGGTGAACAACTGCGGCACGGCACATACTGCCAGTGCGAAGCCGCCGCAGGCGACAAATGCCTTCGGACGGTCGAGCAGCTTGCGGAGCCATCTGTCCGTCCTCCCGGCGGAGAACATGGCGGCACATACGATGGCAGACAATACCGTGCCGAACTGTCCGGGGTGTCCGGTCGTATAGACATAGTGGAAAAGGAGCAGCAGGACCACGAGCACCTGCGTGTAGAGCTTGCGTGCCCGGGCATTGCCTGTCATGGCGCGGTAGAATGCTGCCATGAAGGGACGGCGGCTCCTGTACAACGCCATCGGAAGAAAGACAGGCAGCGCAAGGAATACGAACTGTAATAAAAGACAAATCATAAGCGGTATGGTTTTGAAGTCATGTGTATGGGCTGTTCGAGCAGTTCCAACCGGACAATGCCGTGCGTGGCCAGTTGTATAATGGATTCCGCATCCTTGGCGGTAAGGTACATGGCGGCTTTCTTGATCCGCTGGCGGAACTGCCTGTCCTGCTTGCGCAGTGTGGCCAACGCCCTGTCCAGGTCATGCTCGGGAATGTGCCATACGGTGCCTTCGGCGCACTCTCCGTGCGGCCTGAATGCCCGCAGCACCAGCGTGCGGGAAACGAGGTAGTCCGTCCTGTCGCTCCTTGCGATGACGTGTTCCCTGAAGAGGCTGTCATCGGCCACTTCAATCCATGTCCTGTGCGCATTGATCCAGTAAACCATCTGTCGGTACAGTGTGTTTCGCATAAGCCTGAATTACATAAAATCCATCAGCACTTCTTCCTTGCTCCTGCTGTACTTCAACGCCCCGCTTCTGGAGTGCAGTTCGAGATCGAGGCAAAGGTCTCCGTACATCAGGTCCATCGAATCGTAGATGGTGGCGAATACGCAGCTGACCATGCCGTCGGCATCGGTCTTCGCATTCATCTTGAACATCTGCCCGAATGCGGGATTGGAATAGGCGCATGTGCTGTGCCCGTATTGCTCCGTCGGCATCGGGATATGGTGGTACAGTGTAATCAGTTCCATGTCGTCCTCGAACATGTCCATTACCTCTTCCAGCTCGTAGGTGTCGTGCAGAGGAAATGTGAGCAGTACATAGTCGCCATAGAACTGCGGCTCCTCCATTGTCGTCACATCAAGGAGCTGCGGCAGCTGCAACGGGACGAAAGAAAGGAAATCGTTCAGGAAATGTCGTAGCATAGTCATGTCTGTTTTGTATTTCGTTTATAATGTCCGGATATATATACCCATCAGCGTGCCGGGCAGTTCCGCCAGCCCGTCATTGTCGGACTGCAGGATTTCTCCCAGTCCGGCAAAGGCCCCAGGCATCTGTTGTGAAATGTCGCGCAGTTCCTCCTTTTCCCGGGCGGAGAGCAGAACCGTGCAGATGCCGTCCATCGAGATGTAGGGCTGCAGTATCATGCACGCATATCCGAACGCCTGCGCCCTGGATTTCACCTTGCCCTCGCGGATGTCATCGAGGCAGGCGACCGCATTCTGTATAATCCGGCGGTTGGTGCGCATGGCCATGTATATCATCGCATCCCGGTAGGAAATCTCCTTGTTCTCCGCAGCGAGGAAAACCAGCGAGCAGCACCGTTCCGTGTCTTTTGTCAGGTCCGACATATCCTCTCCGGCCAGACCGTCAAGGTGCGCAAGAAAGGTGCGGAACATGACATCCTCGTCCATGATGAATGTTTTCAGGCCGGTAAGACTATGTATTCCGCCCTGCAATGTCCCGGCAAGCAACCGGCGGTACGCCGAACGAATGCCGTTGCCGTCAACGGCAAGGGGCGGGATACTGTCAAGAGAACCGAAGAACGGCCTTATACTATCTGCCGCATCCGTCAGTTCCTTGTCGCCGCAATAGGGAGAAGTCCTTTCCATGAGCGCGAACACGTCCTGATAGGAACGGGTTCCTGACCGGGCCAGACGGACGAACTCCGTGCGGAGAGAATCGTGAATCTCGCCGCATTTGCCGTACAGGTCGGAATGGGGATTGCCGGAAGTGTCCTGCGCCGCATAGAAAAAGACGGAATCCTTGAGGGACTGCCACCGGTTGATATGGATTGCCAGCTCTTCCGTCGGGAGGCTGTCCATGTTTCTAATTTCACTCAGGAACTTTCCGTATATTCCGGCAGGATCTTCTTTCATTGACGGCTCCGCACTGCCACTCCCGCCGCTGCAAGAAACGGACAGGGATATGGCTACTGAAGCGGCAACCAATCCGGCCAGAAGAGACCTTGATTTTGAATATGATTTTGTTGATTCCATATTGTATTTTCATATTAAAACGACACAAAACTATATAATATTTGCCATAAAACGCCATGTAAAACGATAATTTGACAATTATTTTTCTTCATATTCAACAGTATGATTTACAATGAAAACAAGTGAAAGAAAAAGTAGGGCCAGGATATGATTTTTTGAATAAATACGGCAGAGTATGATTTCAAACAAATAAAAATATTACCTTTGTATCAGTTATCATTTTAAGTGCAAGAAAATGGCAAAAGTAGGATACATATTCAAGGCTAATCACTATGACTCATACGAGGCCGATAAGGAGTGGATGCTGAATTTCGGCTGTGTACAGGTGATAGAGGAAGAGACTGACCATGAACTGATGCGTCCGCAATGGAAACAGCTCATGAATGCCCTTGACCGGGGCGACGAGCTTGTGGTATCGAAGTTCAGCAACGCGGTTCGCGGGGTGCGTGAGCTTGCCGTCTGCATAGAGATGTGCAGGATCAAGGTCGTGCGTCTGATTTCCATCCATGACAGGATTGACAGCCGTAACGAGCTGTTCAAGGAGACTACGGCGGCAGAGGTTCTCGAAATGGTCGGAGCCCTCCCGGAAGAAATAGCCGCACTGCGGAAGTCTTCCAGCCATATCATGATGTTCCAGAAGAATATCAAGTCGCCGGCCAAGACGGAGAAAACTTTATCCAGGACAGAACGGGAAAGGACCATCGTGGACATGTATAACAACGGCTATTCCATCGACGACATTGCCAGCGTAAGCGGATTCAGCAGCAGGAGCTCGATATTCCGCATACTGAACAAATACAATGTCGATTTGAACAGGGGCCGGACCAAAGGACCGAGACGAAAAAAGGGAACAGAGGAAACGGAATGACATTCATTTCATTATTTACAGACATTACCGATAATAATTAAAACAAAGAAATATGAACGAACAATATGCCAAATGTATTCCTTTTGACGCTAACGTAAAGGGAAGAATCGGAGGAAATCCTCCACAGATAGTAGAGAACAGTATTCCTGACGGATATTTGTTTTATGCAACGTTGGTGCATCCGGAGAAAGAAAACAGGATGCTGTCTATTTTTATACATGGTGACTTTCGCACATTATTGAAGAACAATATTTACCCATCAATAGCTGTAAAAGTCATTGAACACGAGTATTCAGAAATGGGTACTCATTCGGAAAAGAGTATCGAGGAATTATCTGTTAATTCTATCAGCGATTATTATTACCCACAAGACAGTGATCATCAATTTATCAAAGTAGGTGGTGAACCACGTTTTATTCAGTGGAAAGATTATTATTATGAAGAATTAGAAAAAGATGGATACTCATTCTATTTACAGATTGACGAAGAAGGATATAGAGATGGAATGGATGATATATTTATGTATGGTGCTTTGTATTTATATAAGCATAATGTCACCGGTGAAATTATCGCAGGCTTCTGGCAATGTTCTTAAACTGGTCGGTAACATGCGGATAAATCGTGCTTGAAAGGTAGGTTAGCCACCGAACATTATCAATAAAGATGTCTAATAATATAGTTTGTTTTTAACTGATAATTAATATGGGAGTTTTTTGGGTAATAACATATGATTTAAGGTGGGCTGGAAGTTTTGAAGCTAATGAGAAACAAAATAAAGTTGTAAACTATATATCTGCCAATTTAGGGGATATGATTTGGCAAGAGGAAATATCTAATCAAGTTCAAAGAATAGATAAAAACCATATATCATTAGCTGTTGTTTTTAGATTATTCCGCAGAGAAGATATTGAAAAAAGTGGCTTAAAATCGTATGCTCGATATATTCAAAAAAAGGATATACTTAACATAGATCAAATATTGGCTTTAGATGAGTATATAGAATTGTCAGAAGATGAAATGAGACACCAACTTTGCGATACTTATTTTAAACGTTTGGAAGAGATTTTGATTAAATATAAAAAGCGATTTCAAAATCTCGATCCCATTGCTTTTATTCCGTTGTTAAGAGAACGAATATTACAAATAAAAAATCAGGAATTTACAGATAATTATTATAAGTCTAAATCGTTTGCCGATGCAAAACGTGTCGAAGAAATAAAGAAGTTAATTGATTGTACAAATCAAATTATTGATAACAGGTAGCTGAACCTCAGTTCAAAATATCGGTTAGCCACCAAACATTGTCGTAAAATTCATTATAAAGCATGTAATATGGAAACGATTAGAACCTCTTGTTATGGGATATGCCTATACTCAGTATCGCATCTAAAATCATACATGAAAGAGATAGGCAAAGCCAGGTTAAAAAGGATATTGCCTTATTTTCAAAAGAATCATGACATTTATCTTCAATCCATTTCAGAGGGGGTATGGCTTCCTATTCCCCAAATAAATTCTGTAGAATATGTCATTAGGGTTTCAAATCTCCTTGAGGATTTTGATGAAGATTGGGCAGAAGTTTATTCCTATGAGGGTTTCTATTTACAAATAGGAAGTGATAATTCCGTTTGGATTGCTTCTATTGGTAAATTGTTAGATTTCAATGAAAAAGAATATCTTGATTCAACGAATGGGTTTCTTTCATATAACACATTAGATGGAAAAACTATCAATAGTGCCGTCAGGTATAATATTGAAGAAGGTCACTATTCTGTGACAATAAAAGGATATAGGAGCAAAGTTCATCAAAAGAGAGGTTTCTTATTTACCTTTGATAAAGTATTATCGCCTTTAGATTATAAAGATCCTCGATGTGATGAATTGTATCATTTTAATCTAATCAATCAGTAATGAAAATGTTACGATAACAAGCGACCTAACCTTAAGGTAGGTTATTCATAAAACAATAGCGGCTAATTAAATGGTACGAAAATTCATTTCATATATAAAAAAGCGATTCGACAATCAATCATGTGCATATACAATACATGAAAATAGGAAATATGTACATAGTATGTATGTCGATATTGATAGTGATACGAATTTAGGTCGTGTAACATTATGGGATGACAATTCTTGCGTAATGGAAATTATGAACATCGCAACAGGGGAATATCTGCTTTGCGAAAGATACGAGCTTACATCATTTGATGAATTGATTGAGAAGTTTAATAGTTTCTATTCCATATTAAATACATAATCAATTAAGAATGATTGCTAACAAACGGCAGTACCGACTGAATGAGCGGAACGCTGCCAGACATTACCGATAATAATTAAAAACAAAGAAATATGAACGAACAATATGCCAAATGTATTCCTTTTGACGCTAACGTAAAGGGAAGAATCGGAGGAAATCCTCCACAGATAGTAGAGAACAGTATTCCTGACGGATATTTGTTTTATGCAACGTTGGTGCATCCGGAGAAAGAAAACAGGATGCTGTCTATTTTTATACATGGTGATTTTGACACATTACTGCAGGATAACATTTATCCATCAATAGCAGTAAAAGTCATTGAACATGAGTATTCCGAAATGGGTACTCATTCGGAAAAGAGTATCAAAGATTTATCTGTTAATTCTATCAGTGATTATTATTACCCACAAGACAGTGACTTTCAATTTATAAAAATTGGAGGGAAGCCACGATTTATTCAACCCAAATATTATTATGTTGAAAAATTAGAAGAAGACGGATATTCATTCTATTTGCAGATAGACGAAGAAGGCTATAGAGATGGTATGGGTTGTGTCTTTATGTATGGTGCTTTGTATTTATATAAGCACAATGTAACCGGTGAAATTATCGCAGGCTTCTGGCAATGCTCTTAAACTGGTCGGTAACAAGCAGCTGTCCCGTTTGACAGGGTAAGCTACGATTCATTATCAACATTCAAACAATAATAATATGAATCAAGAAGAGTTCCAATTATACAGAGACGAAATTGTTGAATTAACCCATCTACTGAAAGAAGAATGGATTGATTTGAAAGTGTTGCTACAAAGTTGCAATTTGGATGTAGAGCACGGTCTTTTAATAAATTATTATGAAGATGAGTTTGATAATCAATATGGCTATTTCATTAATCCTGATGCCCAGCTTTTCTATTTTGAAATAGATAAAGACGAACATATAAAAGCTATGCATAAGGAAATAGATGGCAGCATTGAAACAAACTGTCCTCAATATGCTGTTGCTTTAGAGGAATTGAATAATCTTGCGAACAAACAGCAGACTGACTGAATAGGCGGAACGCTGCCGGGCATTATCAATCATATAGAATATGGTAATATCTGAATTTAGACAACGATATATTGCGGCAATGAAGATGTCGGAAAGGTCAAAGATTGCCGAATTGTTCCGACTGGCGGATGATCTGGAATCTGCTGAAAAGACGGAAGAGAATTATCGCATATTGAGCGATGTATATAGTCATTTGGCCTATTATACAAAAGCCTATAAATATTTATCGGAAGTTGCCAACCCCAGTAACGCAAAGGATGCTAAAAAGCTATATTACCTTAAAGACAGGATGGAACAAGAAGGTGATCGCTTTGCTGTAAAACGCCCCCGTAAAACAAAAGTCTGTGGCTCGGTCAAGATGCCAATTTTCAAGTATTGTTCTAAGCCACTGGAAGCCGGATTGTTTGAGAAAGCCGACATACCGGAGAGATGTGACTGTTGCGGTAAAGGGACGAACCTGATTTATTCCGGTCCGTTCTACAGTGAAGAAGATCCGGATGTGCTATGCCCCCAATGTATAGCATCAGGTAAAGCGGCTAAAAAGTTTCACGGAGAGTTTGTTGACAGTGCGCTTGCACTGCTGTTGTTTCCAGATATACCGAAAGCAAATGTAACAGAGTTATGCACAAAGACTCCTTGCTATCGAGGTTGGCAACAGGAATATTGGCCGGCACACTGTGGTGATTTTTGTGAGTTTATAGCTTACGTCGGCTGGAAGGAAATCGTAGAAATGGGATTGGAAAATTCTGTTGAGTTCACTACTGATGCTGAAGGTTATTCCGAACATAGGGAATACATAGTAAATGGCTGTTCATGCCAGGGCTATTTATTCCGTTGTCTAAATTGTAAAAAATACATTCTACATGTGGATTGTGATTAAAGACACCTCAGTCCCTAAACAGCGATTGGCTGCTGAACATTAGCGACAGAACAGGCGGAACGCTGGCAAACAATAGTGTTTAATATGGTGAATGAAGAATTAAAAGATAAAGTTATCGTTACTGAGTTGGCTGGTGATAATATACTGATAGTTAATGATAATGATAATTTTAAGGATAAACTATTCAGCTTGGGATTGGAAAAAGTAGGACGATATTATTCTGTTTCTACACCTGTCAAGGATGTAGAAAAGCGTGCGGACCTAATTCGAAAGTTAATAGGAATCGGAGCATTATTTTCTGATGGAAAGGATTGGTCGCCTTCTGAAATAGTAAGTTACTATCGTGATAAGGGGCTAATAGAAGGCCACTATATTAGGATAGCATGGAGAAATAAGCAAGATTTTAATATTACTATTGAATAGTTGTTCATTGGAATAAGCACTATATGTACCTCAATCGCCAGAAATGGATATTAGCTGACAAACATTAGTACCTAAAGAAGATATGAAAGAATACTTGGAAAAATTACTTGAGGAGCATAGAGATAAATTTGCTATTCTTAAAGAAGAAGCAAATAAGGTTGCCGTGGCTGAGAAATGGGGATATGGCGTTATACCGCCATTTTTGCTTTTACCTTTTTATAGTGAGATACTTGGTAATAAGCCAGGGCGATTTTTAAAGAAAAAATCCCTCCCAGGAAAGAATAAATATTGTTATCTATTAAATACTGAAAATAGAATAGTAAATAGTATTGAGTATGCTGAATTTAGTGAGTTCAATAATCAATGGATTGTATATAATAAATTCTACCATTACTTACCTTCTTCTATTATTGAATATTCTTTTAATTCAGCATTAGAGAATGATCAACATCCCGATTTAGTTTCTGTCACATTGGTACAACTTAATGAGGGTAAGGTAATAAAAGGCCATAAATTGAGATGTGATAATGTATATGAAGTATTAGAATATCATTATGAAAGTGATAGAATTAACTTTATAGAACAAAAAGTCTGGTGGACGGATACTTATTTTGAGAGGAACTATAAAGTAACGTATAATGGCAATGTTTTAATTGAAGAAATATTGAATGATGGAAAAACAGTAAAAATCTATCCATGACATTATGTCCTAACATATAGATGGGACCTATAATATAGGTTTATCCGATATACATCAGTGTTTATAATAATATGAAGTTATTATCAAGAGAAATATTTGTAAGTGAAATAAGGCAATATGTACATCATGACAATTATGATGCCCAAAAAATTGCCCAATACGCCTTTTCATGCTATTTAAATTATAAAATTACTGATGAGAAATTGAATGAGGTCGTCTATGCAATAATGATGATGGATGCTGATCCATGTATGGAAATGGATAGAATAGAGCTTGTGAATTACATAGAGAATATGCTTTGTATTAAACTAACATGAACTTCAATCGCCCATAAAGGTAGGTCAGGCACCGGACATTAGATATTGTCGAATAAATAAGAACTAAAACAAGTAATATGGATTCAAGCAAATTAGAAAATTTCAAAAGATACTATGGATTTTCTCTGGATTCAATTATTCATTTAAGTTTTCCTGAGTGTGAAAGAATTAAATGTGTATTTTACTCTAAATACAATGTAAATTGCGATAAAGATTTATTCCAAAAGATAATAAAAAGTGCAACACATTTGCCAGTGGATGCCGAAGAAATAGGTCGGAATAAAGATAGTGTTAAATTGCAGGAAATCTTTTCCTCTATCTTAATTATACCCCAGACACATGTCTATATTACATGGGATAGTTTTGATGACATTGATGTCATACCATTTGATGATTTTTGCGAATACTTTGATGATATATGGTATCCATCAGCTGATGATATAGGCGTTTTTGATGATTCGTTTAGTTGGTTTGTAATAATAACTCATTATGGTGAGATTCTATATTGCATGAACAGCATCTAACAAGCAGATTAATCTTAGCGTTTAATATGGCAAGTAGGAAAGAAACAGTAAAAAGTTGTTGTGTAAATATGCTTGATGATGTAAGAAGGACATTAGCACAGCCTTCTGAATTTAGAAAGACATCTCTTCCTGATGGCGTGTTACAAAGTGTACAAAATGAAATGGAATGAATAAAATAGAGTCATTTAAATATATTTGCCCTGTATCTCAGAGTGCTGCATCAGGTCACTCCATCGGCGAACTTCTTCCGACTGAAATATCATGAGAATATAATGGGATGGTGTATAGACGCAAACAAGAAAAAGGTCGCTTGTGCGCCATTTTGTTGGAACCTGATAATGTAATCGGCGTTGTTGAAAATCCATATATGGGAGGATTCAATTCAGCTTATGTATTAAACGGGAGAAATCAAATAATCTGGAATGTATCTGATTTGTTTATTGCTGCCTATGGGAGCAAATATTATGGTGGTGTAGGAATACATTTTGTTGATGTGAGAGTTGAAAATGGAACTCTGTATTTCTTTATCAACATATCAAGCTGTTGTGATTTTCGTTTTTCTATTAACATAAAACAGGAGAAATAGGGCCATTGATAGAATCGAGATAACTGAACGATAACAGGTGGAACAATCTCTTCAAAGACAATTATCTGCTGGACATTAGTAGCGAAATCCATACAAATATGAAGGTAATTCTTGAAAGATATTTTACAGACTCAAACATGAATGAGTACAATGCTTTAATGCATCGGCCTCGTGTCTCATTTCAAATTTCAGAATATATTTGGAATCATATATATACTAATTGTTTGAAATCACACCAGGTTATAAAAGATGAATTTGTATATCACATTACTTTGTGGTTCATGTTGTATGACGAAAATATGAATTATGAAGCTTTTATTTCTCCATACAACAGGGAGTGTACTTATTTTCGTCCGTTGCCTAATTTCAGGACTATAAATAATGTGCATAAACAGACCTGTATATGCATTTGTTCCAAATACATAAATGAGAATATCAGTCCATCATTATATGCAGATTTGGTTTATGATATGTTTTGCTCACAATTAACTTTGCTCTATCAAAGCGTAGAAGACATTGAATTAAAAAGAATAAAATCAACTTTGGACTTTGATTATATAAATAGCTTCTCTTATCCGGCTCCATTCGAGGAACAAAAATATATTCGAGATGATGGATTTATAATTCGAGATGATGGCCGTGAAATCAATGTCAAGGAAGAATATAAGAGATTGTGGGATAATAACGCTACCAACAAACAGATAAATCATCTATGAAGAGGATTTTCTGTCAAACATTACCAATAATGAGATTATAACAGACAATGTATAAAATAAAGACATCAGAATTGCTTTCTGGCAAAGGGATAGACGAAAAATTGACATGTATTGAGTTCGTCAAGAACATATCTGATGATTCGGGTGAAACAAAACACTATTGCCTTATGGTGGCATACTCACTCGAATACAAAATCGAATTTTCCTTTGATAAAGCTAACAGTGTATGTAAGTATATTATGGTTGAAGAGAACCACCATAATAAGAAGGAAAGGCAAAATAGTCACATTGAGTTTATAGACGACATTCATATTATGGGCCAACATATTGATGCTGTAAAGGATAATTTCAATGATTGTATTATAAAGGACGATTCTGTAGTAATTAATAACATAGAGTTATTCTTTGACGAAAATAAAGTTGACAGCTTATATTATATCCCGAAACAAAACATTGGTAACAATCACCTTAACGGCTAAACTCTGTTGGCTGAAACACATTCAGTATGATATATATTCGTAAACAAACATCACAGGAAATTGAAGATATAACCTTGGTGCAAGGTGAATCTATACAATTATTTGGCAAGCAGGGTTATACTGTGAGTCAATTGCAGTCCATTAATAAATTGCTTGAAATGAATGATTGCACGATCTGTATTGATTGTGATTTAGGAACAAGTAATGAAAATGAAGACTTGATACATAATCTCAGTATTATTGAATTTTTGAGTAATGTACGGCATTTGCTTGTCTCCAACTTCCCGTATAAAGCAGAATTGGATTCCATCGACTTTGTTCAATATACTCCATTACTGCAAAGTCTTTCAATTTTAGGTCTGGTCAAGAGAAGCATATCATTGCAACCCCTGCAGAAATTGAAGGTCTTAGATACTCTTAATTTCGGGAACTATTTGGACATTGCGAAAAAACATCTTTCCGTCATCAATGGTTTACCAAATCTAAAAGAATTGAAAGTCAACAAAATTGATGCGTCGGGCCTGAATCCCAACCTCAATATGAGGAAGTTATCCATATTCTCCAAACTGATAAACGGCGAGTGTTTGCCTGACAAATTCCCGAATTTGGAATATCTGTATCTAAAAAGACAGACGAAATGCTCGGACTTTTCGTGGATTTCCAAGCTGGTTAATCTGAAAAAACTTTATCTGCACTGGACTTTCAGTCTTGAAACCTTGCCGGACTTGTCAAAACTGAGTAACTTGGAACTGCTGGAGTTGACAGGCTGTCCTAATCTGCGCTATGGTATTGACAGTATCAGCTCTCTTCCGAATTTGCAGCGCTTTGTTGCAACGGAGCTGACATGTCTGACAACCGAAGAACTGGAAAGATCATTATCTCATTTGAAAAACTTGAAATCCGTTTATATTTATTATAGGAATAATAATGCGGAGAACAGGGCAATGGAAAAGTTAATGGAAAAGTATAATTGGGTGAGTCATCCCAACATATAAAGGTACATAACATGCGGCTCAACCTCTTCTGAAAAAGACCGATATGAACAAAGATGCATAAAAAAAAGAATTAGACAAATAGATAGGAAATGAAAACGATAAAAGAATTGCTTGATGTGGCCATATCCATTGAAGCTGAATTGAGGGATGCACAGTTTAAACCTCAATTAGATGTGTCTATAGATTTCTCCAAAGGTGTGCCTACTCTTGAAAATGGGGTTTACCGTAAGCCTTCGCCAATGCTGAAGGAAAGATTTGAGGCATTCGGGAAATGGGTCAACGCTACTCATGGTGACTGGCTTGATACGAAAGAAATGGAAAGCCTTTGGAACGAAAGTGCAGAGGATGAACGGCTGTCTGGGATTGCTGGAAGTGTAAAAGCTTCAATGGGTAATTGGGAAGACCATGCAACCGGGCTATTTGCACTACACAGGATTTCCATTTTTGCCGCAAGCGATAACAGTTATGAAATGATTTGTCTAATCTGGTTTGACGGCACAGTTGAACCTGAATTATGGGTGTATGATTCTAATGGCGAAAGTCGATATAAAGACTTAGCTTCTTACCTGCAGGCATATATAGATGACGATGTTTCTGCTTGCTCCGTAAAATGGAAATTAGCCGAAATGTAATTCTTTTATTAATGTGATATTAACAAATGGCAGTGCGACTGGACAGGCGGAACGCTGGAGAACAATATACACTCTAAAAAGCAAAAGAAATGAACAACAATGATTTCATAAACTATTTGAAACACACTCTGCATAATGCAGGAGATGGGTTGATTCGTCAGATTAAAATTAATTTGGCAGAATGCCAAATCATTTTGGAACTATCAGTAGAAAGTCCAGATGGGTGGCTTAACCTTGAAATCATTGCAGAAAACATATCGGAATTTACTATAAGGCAAAAACGAAATGAAGATTTACAGGTCATCTTTAATATGGATATACAATTCATTGATGGTCTATATTGGTTCAATTTAGACTGTGTAGGCTCAGAGAAGGACACAGATCAAATCCGTACATCCAGTTTCTATTTTGTATGTAAAACTTTTAATGTTAGTTTCTTGCCCTATCGAGAGAGAAGTGACGGAACAGGAACAGTTCATACATAAATAAAAAGCTGCCCGAGGAACAGGCAGCTTGTCTTTTATAAAATGGGGTCATTTTTTATGGCCATGTTAGCAATATCCTCAAAGTCGTGCGGCTTCTTTCGGCCTTGGGATTTTTCGGCGAAGTACATATACAGGTCGCTGCCAGCGATATAACCCAGAAAAGCGTCTATTGTATAGTTCGTTTCTCCCGATTCTATCGCTTTCACCTGTTCTATCCGTATGTTCCCGTTTTGCGCGACCTTGTAGGCTGTCAGACCTCTTTCCTCTCTAAAGGCCTTAAGGCGCTCACCCAAGACCTCCCTGTATGCTTTTTTATTATCCATTGTGTTTGTTGAATTTTTTAGTCAGGTAACTAACCAATATGGGGTCATCCGTGTAGAAATTGTTTCCGCTTTCACCCGGACAGATGGCAACATAGCCTATACCGTTGCTTGCCGGACGCTGGTAAAGGTTAAAATCGTCCATACCGTCGCCTTGATACTTGTATGGTATGGTAGCAAAGTACGCAATGTATTCGCGCCGTGTCTTGTACTCGTTGCGAACATATCCGTTGGGCATACGGCTGATATGCCTTTCCTTGGCTGCATTAAAAGCGCTGCGGTCTATGTTCTTAAATTCTTTTCTGCGACCGTCATATTTGCGCCAAAACCAGTCTTTCTGTTTGTATATTCTGAAATCCCCGTCCATCTTGTTGAATTGCTTATTGTTATACCACAAATATACTACAAATATTTGTACTATCCAAATCTTGGATTCAAAATTATCTAAGAAATTATAATATTTGTTCTGAGGCTCACATGAGGGTATAATCCTATTTTCAAGGCCGGATAAAATTAGTAATTTGCCGCTCAGACACAGAAACAAACCTGGGCATGTAACCATGTATGCTTCGGGCACGACCTCGGCTTCCATTATATAATTATATAATTATATAATTATATATTTATGCAACCATATATTTATATAATTATATATCAATAGTATCTAAAAACATAGTTCAATGCGCTTTATATTGTTAGTTTATAATTAATGTATCTAAATGATATACAAATGAATAAATCAAAAATTGTATTATATAATTATATAACTATATAAAATCATAATTATATAATTATTAACTATTTTCTCTTGGATATTAGCTGATAATTTTGCATCTTTGCAGGTGAATCATACGGTATAAATTCGCATAGACATGAAAAACAAGATTGTCATATTCAGCAACATCAAAGGAGGCGTTGGCAAGACGACCCTCTGTGCCTTGTTCGCAAATCATCTTATAGAGCATGGCTTCCCCTCATTTGTGATAGATGCGGACCTTCAGGCATCGCTGTTCCGTCACCGCCAACGTGAAAAGGACGCCGCACCGGACGCGCAGATTCCGTGGAACGTGGAGATGCTTGACACGTCCGACCATAAGCGGCTCGTGCAGGTCATGGGCAAACTGAAAGAAGTGCCGGGCATCGTGCTGATAGACTGTCCGGGAAACCTGAACGACCGCAACCTGGCATACATCTACCAATCGGCGGACACGGCAATAATACCCATATCATTCGACGCGGACACTGTGGACGCCACAGGCATATTCGTCAAGGCTCTGAAGTCGGTGTCATCAGCCGGCCTGATTTTCATCCCCAACCGAATCAACGCGGCCGAGAGGAAGGCGGAAGAGATACGGCAACGGGAACAGACAATCGGGTATCTCGGGCTGGTCGGAACCGTTACACCGATGGTGAGGCAGAGCGTGGCCATAAAGAGATATTCTACGCTGTACCCGTTGGAGAAAAACCAGGTGGAGATACTTGAACCGGCTTTCAATAAAATCATAGAAGAACTTGATCTTAATAAATAAAGACTATGGCAAAGAACAGCAGCAGACCGGAAATAGACAACCCGCTTGCAAGCATGGGACTGGATGACATCGTTCGGGGTATAACGACACCTGACAAGGACAAAAAGCCTGTCGCGGATGCGAACGAGACTCCAGCCGTAGAGAAGGAGGCTAAGCGTCGCAAGAAGGGAAAGAAAGTCTTTGAGGAAAACCTCGTCAAATATACTGGCATAAGCGAACAGGGATTTGCCATCTGGTTGCCCAAGGAGGTAAAGAAACGGCTTGAACTAATCCGCCTCAATGCGCACCGTAATATCCCTTTGAGGTCGCTTGCAGCCGCAATAATAATGACTTACATTGAAGAAAATGAGGAGAACCTCAATGAGTTATAGAATTGATATTATTATAATATATAATTATATAAAATCATAATTATATAAGTACATAATTATATAATTGAAGTGATTTAACTTTTCTATTTCTCAATAGCATGACTGAAAAAGCAATATAATTCCATGATTCTAAGTTTCTGAGAGTTGCATCAAACCGATTCAGAAACTTTCGCTCTGAAGAAGAATATAATAATGTAAGTAAATAATTAAAAGGTTGTAAATGTTATGTTTATGAGAAAAATAAAATATAAAGAAGGAGATTTTTTTGCTGTATCTCTTGATAAATCAGAGGAAAACATAAAAAATTTTCTACCACCATACGCTTTTGGAAGAATAATAGCTATTCTTCCCTCCAAAAATCAGATAGTGGAATTTTTCAGATACTTTGGAGAAATGGAAAATAACACTGATATACTTTTAAAAAGTGGTAGATTATTTAATCCTGTAAGTACAGCAGGAGGCTTATACTCTGGTCGTTGGCGTATCATAAAATCCGACCCAAACTACAACAGGGAAGATGCAAGATTTAGTCAAATAAAATTGGGTAAATATTCAGATGATTTTCCTCATTTATCCCAAATTTGGATTGGTGGAAAAACATATCCTGCCTCAAAAGAGGATTTTAAAGATGTGGAGCCATACATTATTTACGCTCCACAACAGTTAGAGCAACGATTGAGAGATATTTTAAATATTGACTAATAAATCAATTCGGTCATATAAAAAGAAAGAGTATGGAAATTCTGGTGATTATAGCCGTGTTCTGGGTAGTAGGCAAAATCCTTAAAGGACTGTGGGGCGGATTCAAGAAGTCTGATTACCGGAGAGACCGATAGCCCGTTGGAAAGACAGACATGCAGGACACATGCAGGACATACATAGCTATTGACCTTAAGTCGTTCTACGCCTCGGTCGAATGCGTGGAACGTGGGCTTGACCCGCTCACGACCAATCTCGTCGTGGCCGACAGGAGCCGGACGGAAAAGACCATCTGCCTTGCCGTCAGTCCTTCGCTGAAAGCATACGGCATTCCAGGCCGCGCCCGGCTGTTCGAGGTCGAGCAGAAATTAAGGGAAGTCAATGCCGGGCGCAGAAGGAACTCAAGCGGATACAGGCTGACAGGAAAATCTGCGTCGGACATTGATCTGAAAGCTCATCCGGACTGGGAGGTGGACTATATCGCCGCTACGCCCCGCATGGCTTATTACATCGAGCACAGCACGCGCATCTACAAGATATATCTCAACTATATTGCCCCGGAGGACATCCATGTATATTCAATAGACGAAGTGTTCATGGACGTAACGGATTATCTGTCCACCTACGGAGTCACGGCACACGAATTGGCAAGAAGAATGATCGGCGATGTACTGCGGCAGACTGGGATCACAGCGACAGCGGGGATTGGCACCAATCTGTACCTCTGTAAAGTAGCAATGGACATCGAGGCCAAGCATATCCCGGCGGACAAGGACGGTGTGCGCATAGCGGAACTGGATGAGATGACATACCGCAGGAAGCTGTGGACGCACCGACCGCTGACGAATTTCTGGCGTGTGGGGAAAGGCATAGCCAGCAAGCTGGAGCAGTACGGCATCTACACGATGGGCGACATCGCAAGGCAGTCCGTCAGGAACGAGGAGCTGCTGTACCAGTTGTTCGGCGTCAATGCGGAACTGCTGATAGACCATGCCTGGGGATGGGAGCCTTGCACGATGGAATTTATAAAAGCCTATAAGCCGGCAACGAACTCGTTCAGCAGCGGGCAGGTGCTCCAGGAGCCATACACGGTACGGAAGGCCCGTGTGGTAGTCCGGGAAATGGCGGAAAGCGCCGCTCTCGACCTGCTTGACAAAAGGATGGTTACAGACCAGCTCGTGCTGACCATCGGTTATGATACAGCCAGTCTGTCCAATGGGGATGTACAAACAACCTATAAAGGTGAGATAACGACCGACTATTACGGGCGGAAAATTCCGAAGCACGCACACGGCACTGCCAATCTGGAAAGCCCGACATCATCCGCACGGCTCATATCCGAGGCTGTCATGGAACTTTTCGACCGGATTGTCAATCCCGACCTGCTGGTGAGACGCATCAACCTGACCACGAACCATGTCGTCGATGAAGAAACGGCAGCCAAGAATCCGGCTCCGGTGCAGTATGACCTGTTCACAGACTATGAAGCGCTGGAAAGGAAACAGAGGGAAGAAAAGGAAAGGCTTGCCAAGGAGCGCCAAATACAGACGGCCATTCTGAACATCAAGAAACAGTTCGGCAAGAACGCCATTCTGAAAGGACTGAATTATGAAGAGGGCGCCACCGCCAAGGAACGCAATGAACAGATAGGAGGACACAAGGCATGAAGCATCCATACGACGACATTATTGACCTGCCGCACCACGTTTCCGAAAGGCATCCGCAGATGTCCATGTACAACCGTGCCGCCCAGTTTGCCCCCTTTGCCGCCCTGACCGGGCACAATGCAGCCATCACAGAGGCCGCAAGGCTGACGGAGGCGGAACAGGAACTGTCCGAAAGTGATGCTGAAGTGCTGAATAGGAAGCTGGCGTTTATCCTGCAACATATAAAGGATTACATCCTTGTAGAGATTGTATATTTTGAGCCGGACAGTAAAAAGGCTGGCGGCTCATACCGGACAAAGTCCGGTTTTATAAAAGAGTCCGACCCTCTGGCCGGAACGATTGAAATGGATGATGGTTCACTGATACCCATCCGCCATATCAGGGATATAAAAGGAGACTGTTTTGAAGAATAAGCCTTTTAGGAAGCCTTGTTGTACAGCAAATGCCGCAACCGTCATCGGGACGGCTGCAGCATCTTTCACATCAGGCGGCAGGCTCAAGCATTCTCTTTTGATAGTCGAGAATTTCATCCATTGTCAGCCATTGCGGTTTTTCGTCCTCCTTGAAACTGTCGTGCAACAGTAGCATGTACTCGATTTGCCGCTGTTCATCGCCAGCCCACAGGCGTTTTGGATTCCTGTTGCCATAGTTCAGATAATACTCACAATCTGACTGCATTCGGGACAAAAGCATATAGCGGAATTTCTTGTCATACTGTAAAACTTCTTCTTTCGTCATATCTTTCTATTTTGATGTCCATTTAATCCGTTACTTCAAGGAAATAACTCAACTCGTCATCTTTCAGATTTTCGACCGCGTATAGGTCTGCCTGCTTCCATAGGTCATTGTAAAGTGCTGCGACTTCGGGACGGCTCTTGTGATGCTGCCAAATCTTGTGATTGAGAACCAATACCAATTCGGTCAGAAACTTGTAGTCCTCATTCCACTCCTTGAAAGCACGGTTGTATGTGTCCCGGATAGCCGAAAGCCCAAACAGGTCAGCTATTGTGAAATCTTCCCAAAAGGTTGTCTGTACCGTGTAACCGTTCTCGCTCATAAATTCTCTGAATGTCATAATGCTTCAATTTTAAGTTTGATTTTTTATTTTCCCTCTGATACAATCCTGTACCGGAAGGCTGTTTATTTTTCTGCCCGAGGATTGGCGGCCAGTCCAAGAACAAGGATGCTGCGAAAAATACGCTCGCCAGCGAAGCCGGTGAGGAAGATTTTCCGCCAGCAAGCAAGGAGGTCCTTGAGCGGACTGACAGGCGGCAATCGAAATTTGCAGAAACAATAAACGGCTTACGGTCCGGATTATAGAGGTGTGGAGAGAATAATAGAAAAGGGAAAGAAGTATTTATAAAAGGTTAGTCCGGACGAATTAGAACAGGTTGCCCGGCCTGCAAAAGCGGCTTTCTGCAGAATGAATGAAAGATGCCGCAACTCATCCCATAGACGCTTGCGACATCCAATGCCTTATATCATTCTCACGCGGACTTTTTACGTCTTCTGGTCTTCCAGCCGTAAACATCGGCGACATACGGATAAAGTGAACGTGTTCTCCGGCGAAAACCTTCCTCGTCAATTTCCCCACTGTAGATTTTGGCGGCAATGCGTTCCGCATCGTCCCTGTCTTTGGCGATACGGTACAAAACATGGTTTGTACCGTCATGGTGAATCATGCGCCCACGAATGTTGTATCCATCACCGTACCACTCGGCTTCATCGCATTGGGAGTGCAATATGTCGGCGATGTTGCTGCCAAGTATTTGATAGCCCTGCCTCCGGCCATACCACAGTCCCAAATCGGCAAAGGCCATAATAACGCCGTCAATGTGATTGTTCAAGTTCTGTCGTTCGTCATCCAAATAGCTGTACACCTCGTCCGCCCATTCTTCATCACTGACGATGTAAGTGTCGTCATCCTGCATCTCCCGTTGAAATTCCTGGTAGCTTTCTCTTGCATCATCGTCCAGCCTGTCCTCACTTGACCAAATAATCTGTTTCATGTCCTTTAATTTTATAAGTAAATATTCTTTCTATGTGGCTCAATTTTAACGAAATCCCTATAGGCATATTCGCACTCTTTCCGACAAAGCAGACCGTTGGGTAGAATGCTGTTAGCATATACACAGACATGCACCGCTATCCAGTTATCTGTGTCAAGCAGTTGGCAAAACTCTTTCCAAAATTTAAATTGCACTTTCGCCATCTCAACCAGCGTCTCTTTTCCAAGATTGCCGACCCCATTTTCTTCCAACTGATACAGAACTTCTGCATTTTCATTGTCGATGATTGCTTTTACCCATCCTTTAAGGCTATAAACTGTTTCCATTTGATATGATTTTAATTGTTTATTTTTCCCTTTCTTCGGAGGTTTCACCTCGTCCGACGGGATTTGATTTTATGTGCAGGACACAAGCCGGAAAGGAGGGAACAAGGCAAGGAGGAAGCGGACAGTCCATGACGATTGCATTTGTGTTCAAGAAGTATTGACGAGCCTGCGAGTTGATGGTTGTTAACCACAAATGTAGCCGCGCCTTGACGGTTCCCGCCCGGCTTAACTTTGCACAGGAAAATCAATGGACGGCGGGACCGGCATGGATAAAGTATAAAGGGAACAGCTCGCAGAGGACTGCAATGAGCATAAAAAAAGCGACCCGAAGGCCGCTTTTGACCGGATGGCAGGAGGTTATTTCTTGCCCCGTTTCGGTTTCGCTGCCGGCTCCGCAGGAGCTTCCTCCTTTTCCGCTGCCGGGTAGAACTTGACGGCTACCATCGTGATGCTGTTATGCTCGATGCCGTCTTTGTCTGTCCATCTTTCGGGCTTGAAATAGCCCTCCACGGTAAGCAGGGTGCTTTTGGCCAGGTAGTCGAAAGACCCTTTGTTCTCGTTTTTGCGCCACGCTTCAAAATTTAGGAAAGCGGATATCCGGCTGGTCTGATCACCGGACTTCTCCTGACGGCCTACGGCCAGGGAGAAACGTGCTACACTTGCGCTGGTGAAACTGCGGATTTCAGCGTCCTTTGTTACGAAACCTGTCACTGTGAATGTGTTCTCAATCTTTTTCATGACTAAATGCTTTTAGAAGTTAAACAAATCAATTTTACGATGCCCAAAAAAGTAGGTGCCGCAAAGGGATGCACCAAGGACTGCCAGTAAATACTCTTTATTTTTGGTCCCCCAAAACCGCAGGCCCGATAAAGGAAGATTTGTACAGCTGTGCATTGGTCAAGGCTTGTCAAGCCGCTCCCGACCGCACACTATCTTTGCGGCGGAAAATGATTGTGACTTCGGCCAAAAGCAGTAGTGAAAAAGTAGAACACGAAGCGACGGGCTTCGGAAGGACGTGTCCGCAAGGCGCAAGCAGGCATACGTTCCCCACAGTGCCGGCATGAAGTCGGCAGACCAGCCACACCCGCTTGACATTGAAGCGGCAAAAAGGAGTCAATGGCGGGCCAAAAAGCCCTGCGTGGCGGGCCATGACCGGAAGTTAGACAGCCGGTTTCGAGCAAAGCATCCGGCAGGCGTCTGTTCCGGCTGCAATGGGAAGCAGGAGGCAGGCAGGAAAGCGGGCAGAAATACCCCCTGCGGGCAAAAGCATGAGGGTCGCTCCGCAGCGAATGGAATGTGCTATAAAAGGGTGTGGTGCAGCCAAAAAAAATAAAAAAGGAATCCCTGCCCCCGGAAAATAGCCATGATAAAAAGTATCGAAGGTACATATTCTCAATACGCCGTATTGAGAATATGACCTTGAATAATCCAGAAAATGCAATCCATCCTTACCTATACATATACAGCAAGGTCAGAAACGGGCAATCATGATGCGATGCTCGAAGACCTTGTTTTTATCGCTCGGTTTCCTCTGGCATATCCAAAGATGATGTGCCCCAAAGCCGTATGTGTAATACTCGTCAAACCTGGTCTTTTTCTTTAGACGTTCCATACTTGTGCGAAGTTCAGCTTCATTACACGAAAAGAGAATCGTGTTCATAATTATAAAATACAGGTTTATCACTTCGTCGCAATAGGGGCAGAAGATATGTTCTATCGTTATATTCATGGCTATTTATTTTGATTAAGACTTTTCAGGAGCATTGTTTATAATAGCTTTTCCTTTAGAATTATATACCTCGATTGTCGGACGGCCGCCGTTTTCGTCCGGTAACATACTTTCCGATGTGTAGGGTAGCGCACACCATTCATCATTGCACAAACGGCTGTCAATGATATTAGAAACATCCTCACACTTCCATGAACGGACAATGGCTTCCGCATCTTTGTAGCTTGCCGCTTCCACCGTGAAATAATCACGTTCCCAACTTGTAACCTTACGGTCTTGATAAAATTGATATTTTCCCATTATTCCTGTCTTATTTTAATTCTACAATGTCATCTATTCTGCCGTACAATATTGACCTTAATGCAGTTTTGTCAATGGCATAATATTCACAGATGAACCCATGCTGTTTCACGAAATATCGTTTAAGGACATCCGAGAAATCGAAGTGATAGCCACTTAAGGCAATTCCTCGCTTAAAATAAGTGCTTTCCTTCACACTGCGGGTTATCCAGTTCTTATCCTCACGACTCAATTTGCCTCCATTATTGATGGTCTCACGAAGTTTGTACGCACGACTGTTCTGCAATGTCTCCAGTGCAGGCACTTCCCACTGGACAAATTTTTTTGCTATCGGTGTCATAAGTATATTTTTAGGTTATTCATAAATGATTACTTCATCCCGGTACTCGGATATTTCTTTGCCGCTGGTCAGGGAGACAATGATTCTATCACCATAATCGCCGACAACAGTTCCCTCCGTATAACCCTTGTACGGGTTAAGCAAGGTACAGCTCTTACCTATGATGTCGGACTGTTCTTCATTATTCTCGTACATAAGCCTGTCTTTACTTGATTTTCCACTCACCGTTTGAAAACGTCCTAAAACTCACATACTCATTTGAGAGTTCATAAGAATGTATGCTAATGTAAATTTGCTTTGGAGCTTCCAATAAAGAAATAAGTTCATTCATCTCTTTTTCCGGGCACTCCCATTTGGAGTAAAACTCACTCTCGACACATTGTCCGTGTCTCGCAATGTAGTAATCACAGAAATTCTCTTTTATGAACTGTTCAATCGTAATAAGGTCTTTTTCGTTCTCCGTCTGTGCGAAGAAATTGTTTGTTGCGTAATTTGCCATAATCTCAATATTTTAAGTTTTTTTTCTTCCCTCTGGTAGCATCCGCTACTTTCGGGCTTGATAAAATTTTGGCGCAACAAAAGGTGTCATGGAACATTTCGGCAAGGTTTCGCAGCAAAATACAACCTCAGTGAAACCGAGGTGGAGATTTTGGTAAGAATCGGCAGACTTGACCTTGTGAACAATGTGGCATGACATATACCTTCGCGACATAATTCTTATCAGGAAGGCCGAAAGTCGGTGTGCGGAGTATCGGAAGATGCTTCCCGTATAAAAGAGGGGTGCAGCGAAAAAATAAAAAGGGATAAGAGAGTTCTTCGGTGGTTTGATTGAGGCATCGAAATCCAGTTTAGTTTGGTTTATTAGCTCTATATATAGGCTAAATTAAACTAAACTGTATTTAGGCAGGAAAATGTGACTGCCTATTGATGGAAAGTTGTATCTTTGCATTATCCTGTCGCCATTGAACCATATAATGTGTTTTTTTCTTTTGGCTGCAAAAATAGATATTGGGAAAGTCAGACAATTTTGCAAGGGGATGTTTGAGTCGGAAGTCTGCTTGTCGAGACACTCAAATGTTACCAAGTGCAAAGAATGAAATCAAATGAAAAGAAAAAAACACAGAATTATCAAAAAAGACAGTTTTGTTTCTAATTTGTTTCTTAAAAGCAATGTGAATTTTATATAGTATTGATTTTTAATGTATTACAACATATATATAGAAATTTATTAGATTATTTCTACAAAAATAAAAAATAATATCAACTACGCAAATAGATTTCGTACTTCCCTTCTTACTTTGCTCCCGATAACGAGATTTATATGAATTGATAAAAGAAAAGATGTATGGAAAAAGTAATTATGGGAACACGTTTACCCGCTAAACTTTGGTTGGATGAAGTAGAGGACTCTTGTATGTCGCAGATTATGGATTTGACTTCACTGCCTTTTGCATTTAAACATATTGCCATCATGCCTGATGCGCATGCGGGAAAAGGAATGCCTATTGGCGGTGTGTTGGCTACCAATGGCGTGATTGTTCCCAATGCTGTGGGAGTGGATATCGGTTGTGGTATGTGTGCGATTAAGACGAATCTAAAAGCGGAAGATTTTAGTTATACGGATTTGACTTCCATTATGTCGAAGATTCGTGCAGTTGTTCCTTTGGGATTCGATCATCAGAATAAAAAGCAGGATCAGGAATTGCTTCCGCAAGGATTCGACTTTGAAGAGATGCCTGTTTTGAAGAATCAGTACGAGGCTTGTTTGAAGCAGATAGGAACTCTGGGAGGTGGAAATCACTTTATTGAGATTCAAAAAGATACCGCAACGTCTGATGTTTGGGTGATGATTCACTCCGGAAGCCGTAACATTGGTTTGAAGGTTGCCAATCACTATAATAAGATTGCGCAATATTGGAATGAGAAATGGTATTCTGAAATGGTATCGGGACTAGCTTACCTGCCAATGGAGACACAGATGGCAAAGGATTATTTCCGTGAAATGAATTACTGTGTGGCCTTTGCCTTTGCCAACCGTCAGTTGATGATGACTCGTATTTGTGAAGCCATCCAGGCAGTGAAACCTGAAACGGACTTTGATCCTATGATTAATATTGCCCATAACTATGCAGCTTGGGAGAATCACTTCGATCAGGATGTGATTGTACACCGAAAAGGTGCTACGCGTGCCTATGAGGGCGAGATCGGTATTATCCCCGGATCTATGGGTACCAAGTCTTATATTGTTGAGGGACTGGGTAATCCGGAGAGTTTCAAAAGCTGTTCGCATGGTGCAGGCCGATTAATGGGAAGAAAGGATGCCTGTCGCCGTTTGTCACTGGATGAAGAGAAGGAGAGAATGGATCAGCAAGGTATCATTCACGGACTTCGTTCGCAGAACGAACTGGATGAAGCACCGGGAGCTTATAAAGATATTGCGCAAGTGATAGCGAATGAGCGGGACTTGGTGAAGCCGTTGGTGGAGCTGGCTCCAATGGCGGTGATTAAGGGATAATGTCATGCCATGTTTAAAGGAGTATCTAGCGTATGGACATAAAAAAAGGAGCAACGCCTTGCTCCAACCTTTGTTAACCTTAAATCTAATACTATGAAAAACACAATGCAAAGATACAGACTATTGCGAAATTAGCAAATAATCCAAGAAAAAAAGTATGTTTTATAACATTGATTAAGAATTGGTTTTCTCAATTCAATTTTTATTAAGAGATTTGACAGACCACATGTGAAGAATCAACTCTCTACCACCGTATGCTTCTTAGAGTAGATTTAATGAGTGGCAATATACCACGCTGTTTCGTTCTTTTTTGAAGCACCCGGATTAGTGCTTGGGTCGGAAATCGTGATTCCGGAGAAAGTATTGATATCAATTCTTTCTCCATAGTAGGAGGAAGAGATTGCTGTAAAATACTGTTTGGTATTCCTTTTAAAGGGTACAGCGCGTTTCAGCTGCTCGTTGAATTGTTCTAATAGATCCGGATCGGAACATAGTTTGGAAACGTAATCACCGTAATCAAAGAATATGGTAGGCGTATATCCGTCTAATCTTTGTAATTCGCCCGTTAATTCTTCGTTAAACGTATAACGCTGATTTATTTCTTTCATAATAGCCGCCAGGTTGTCTAATTCCGAGCAATCAGTAACACCGATTGTTCCGCAGGGAGTCACATAATTTGAATAAAAAGAATAGAAACCGTCACAGACCTTTTCGTAATCTATATTTCCGATTAAGTACTGGCCTATCTTGTCGTATGGCATCCCATAGGCCATTATTTCACTTGTAGAAGCTATCAAGTGGCTTGTTACGTTTTTAAGGTCATAGGCAACCTCTACCGTAGACATATAGCAGTCATCGAAAAGTATATATTCCATCTTTAGGCCCGCGTTCGAAATACCTCCGGCAAGCGTAGTAATATCAGTTTGATATTTCGTTTGTGTTCCTCCAAAAAAACGTGTCATCAGTGCATGTTCATACTCCCAGTGCTTTTTACTAATCTGCAAGCTGCTGCGTGAAACTGCTCTCGATACAGGTATCCATCCCATTCCGTGGCATCCGATAATCATTGCATATCGTTTGGCGGGAGCATAGGTTTGTACATCGTTCAAAATAGAAGTGATGCCCTCTGCAGTTGTATAGGTAGGATCCGGATAATCGTAGTTTTTTAAAGTCTTCTGTACACCTTTGCCATTCTCATAGACAAGTTCGGAGAGAGTGGCTTTAGTGGCCGATGTACATATAAATACGATCACCCGTTCATTCTTCAATATATTGTTTCCGATGATACTTTTCAAATCGGCAATGTTCTGATAGAAAAAAGAAGTGAGATTGTTCGACCAGGGTAGATACATGAACACCGTCTGTTCATTGTTCGAACGAACAACAGGATCAGTCGGATCGGGATCTGTCGGATCAGTAGTTGAGTCATCCGTTTGCCTTGTAGTTGGAGAGGTAGAAACAGGATCCTCTTTCTCACATGAAATCATGCCAAAAGAAAGAAATAATACAAAGAGGATTGATTTCATCAGACGATAATATGGTTGCATTGTTTCCATTATTCTACAAGGATTAAATAATCTTTTTATATGTAACGTAAAAAGAGAACCTTTTGATCTGTCTTATCGAGACATAATTGACATCTCTCTTTTTGCAAAGTTATTGAAAAATAGCGTAATTCCTATATTATCATGAATAAGAAAAAGGAGAGAGCTTACGTATAGACATAAAAAAAGGAGCAACGCCTTGCTCCAACCTTTGTTAACCTTAAATCTAATACTATGAAAAACACATTGCAAAGATACGGACTATTGCGAAATTAGCAAATATTCCAAGAAAAAAAGCATGTTTCATAACATAGATTAAGAATTTGATATTCCAATTCAAATTTTATTAAGACTTTTTGATTGCTTTATCTTCCTCTAATCCCTTTGACATATACTTTCAATTAGGTATCCTGAAATCATTCGGAGAACAACCTGTGATTTTCTTAAATAACCGGCTGAAATACTGTGGATTCTGAAAACCCAGCTCTTGCGTTATCTGATTGATTGTTTTATCAGTATTCACCAACCAATCTTTGGCAATCTCGAAGCGTTTGAACTCGATATACTCTTTAAATGATTTCCCCGTTTCATACTTCAGTAAGTCGTTGAAATATTCAGGAGACAAATGAAGCAGGTTCGCACAATACTTATGTGAAAGTATATCGACAGTCGGTACCTGTTTCGTTTCAAAATGGTTATTTATGATTTTATCGAATTGTTTGATAATCGTTTTATTCGCTTCATTACGTGTAATGAATTGGCGTTCGTAGAAACGGATACAGTAATCCAGCAATAGTTCTATATACTTGGAAACTATCTTCTTGCTATGTCGGTCAATGCAACGTTCGAGTTCCTGGTTTATTTTATCCATAAACTCCAGAATGATTTGCTTCTCGCGCAAAGATATATGTAATGCTTCTTCAGGCAGATAAGAGAAGAAAGTATAGTTATGTATATTAAGTCCGAGCGGAGTGCCACAAATCAGATCGGGATGAAAAGCCAATATC
>ERZ780202.252-NODE-252-length-40991-cov-4.025308_pt1 | contig 40991 bp, 27 predicted proteins | sample MGYA00510978_ERZ780202 | MGnify/ENA primary metagenome ERZ780202 (study PRJEB29588, sample SAMEA2155689) | human gut metagenome | biome: human gut; feature: human-associated habitat; material: faeces | place: Denmark | collected 2008/2010 ...
TTTCAGGATAACATTCAGCCCTCCTGCGGCACCAACTGTCATAACAATATTCTTTCCCTCAAAGTGCGTATCAAAACGTTCATTCAGAGATTTTGCTACTGCTGCTCTTACTTCCGCATATCCGCAGTTGCTGTTGGTATATCCGTGAAGTACGATTGGGTCTTCCTCACTTACAATCTCAATGATCGCATTCTTCACGGCCTCCGGTGCCGGCACGTTCGGATTGCCCAGACTGAAATCAAATACATTCTCAGCTCCGTAAATTCCTGCCAGACGGTTACCTTCCTCAAACATTGCACGGATAGCCGAACTGTTGGCCACCATATTTTTCATCTTATCCGCTATCATTTTGTTGCTCCTTTCTCACTACAAGTCTTTCATTTGTAAGTCTTAGCCCTGCGCTTTCTCTGTCACATCACCCTTTTCTACCATAAAAGCTGGACGGTAAGAAAGCTTTGCCTTTCTAAGGCCTTCTGCTCCTGTATCATCTGTAAAATGCCGTTGTCCATTTCCGCGTCATTAATCAGATAAATCTGGTTGTGCAGAATCAGTGCTGTCTTGTCCTTTTCGCCAAGCCGCTGTTTTAACTGCTCTATCATCTGCTGTGTTTCTTCAATAAACTGCGCCTTTGCCTTTTTATAACGTTCCTGCTCTGCCGCCGTATCTTCGATTTTTTTAACGGAAATTTCCATCTGCGGACTTTCTACAATCAAAGCCCGTCCCATTCCGATTCCTTTTGATGTACCTATTCCTCTAATCATATAAGCCCCCGTTTCCGCATTTTACGCTTAGCCGTTAAATACATATTTAATCATATTAATCAGTGTTTCGCTTGTATCCCTTGAATAGACGGTTTCACGTGCCAGTACCGGGTTGTCCGTAATAATATTGTCTACGCCCTTATTCGTCAGATTCTTAATAGAAGCTTGGTTGTTGACCGTCCACGCAAAAACCTGTTTACCGGACTGATGAATGGCATCCACCGTTCTTTTGGATAAGAACGAAGCATTCATGCTGAAAAAGTCGATATCCGGCATATTAAAATAATCCCCGTATGCCACCGACAAAATATATCCCGTCTGGATTTTTGTATCATAGTGCTTTGCATATTTTAATGCATAATAGTCAAATGATGTAATCACACATTTATCTTCCATATTATACTGATGAATTAATTCTATCACTTTTTCTGCCAGTTTTACACTGGAAGCCGTCGTTTTCAACTCAATATTAATGCGGATTTTTCCATCCGTCAGTTGAAATACTTCTTCCAGTGTCGGCACCTGTTCTCCGGCATATTCTGCACTGTATGAACTACCTGCATCAAGCTGTTTAACTTCTTCCAGTGTCATTTCTGAAATTTTTCTGTCAACGCCTGTTGTTCTTGCCGCACTTGCATCATGCATAACAACCACTTCATCATCAGCGGTCAGCTGCACGTCCAGTTCAATGTAATCTGCCATATCATCCATGGCTCTTTTAAATGCTGCCAGCGTATTTTCCGGTGCCTCCGTAGATGCGCCGCGGTGTGCCGTAATGGTCGTTTCATGGAAAATAGCAATTTTATCAAACGGATTTTTATTAAATGAACCTACCACATAAACTGCATTTAACACAACGGACAAAATCAGCACTCCGAAGTAGATGGTTCTGTTTAACCGGTAATAACGGTTTCTGATATAAATGACACTAAAATCTACCGGCTGCGTATTGTATTTATAATACATACGCGAAATCACCGTATAGGATACAGGAATGGCAATAAACACCAGAAACAATTTCGTCCCGCTCCGGATAGCACGCAGAACGGATAAATAAACCGCACTTCCCATATACGCCATTGCAAGCAGTTTCACGCCTGCAATCAGAACTGCTGAAATCAGCACATAAAAAATACCGATTATCACAAGCACACCCAGATTGTACATTACAAGTGAACCAAGTGTTCCCACAAAATGTTTTTTGACAATTGCAGCACTCTTTTTATAAGCCTGTCTGAAATCCACACCTTCCAGCATAAACACATGGAAAGAATAAATCCCGAAAATCATCACAGTATAAATAATCAGCGTACCTGCAATCAATGCACCTTTTACAAACCATGTGTTCCGCAGAATATACGTCTTAAACAGATTCACCGCAGTCTGGGAATAGAGTACATTTCCACAAATCGCCACGTTAATCGTAAGAATCATGATAAAATAAAACAGGGCGAGTGGAATATTTTTTATCTGAAACAGCGGACGGATATGCTTTAATGCCGTGAGTCCCGTTTCTATAATGGAAGCTGTACATTCCTGTCTTTTTAACTCAAAACAGGTTGTTAAAAAAGACATTTCATAGCTGCAGTATAGCACAAACAGAACAATTAATAAAACCAGTGTCAGAATCACTGCCGGATTTGTAACCGCTTTTAAAATGTATTCATTTGTAAGATAACTGATTCCTGCAAAGCTAAACACCAGATTTAATACCAGTACCGCCAGCGGATAGACAATCGCCGTTGCTGCCAGCTTATATGTCAGTTCAAAAACAAATATGTGCTTTCCACTGCGCGTCAGCAGACTCAAATCTTCCTTTGCCTTTTTTAACATTTTCTACAATCTCCGTTACTTTTGTTTCAAAAATGGCAAAAGCGCCTTTACCGATATGGCAACTGCGCTCTACCCAACGCCCTATGGGCGGTATTTTCCTTAATGTCTTATAATTCTGGATAAAATATCCATATTTTTAAAACTCTCACTGTTCTGGATATTCTGTATAAAATGTATCGTAAAATCAATGAGATAGGATATTGTAAGCACTGCCCCGAAAAAGCAGACAAATCTTTCGTCCAGTGCAAATACCAGATTTTCTACCAGCCGGTTGAAAATCCCAAAGATAAACAACGCAAGAAATCCCCAGCCCAATGTACTCTGAAGGCATAGAATTCCTTTATAATTAATCTTTTTATGTGTATAATCCCACCACACTTCATCAAACAGCCGGAGCATCACCTGTGCTGTCAGATATTCAAAAATCGTGGCGGCAATGCAGCCCCAGATATACAGTGCCACATAATTGTGTTCAATCGGCTGGAATAAATGATATGCAATAAACACACCAAAGCCGTAAATGACACAAAACGGAAGCTTTGCAAATCCTCTGTTTTCCCATCTGCCCAGCTGGATGCGGATTACAACACATTCCATTGCCCAGCCGCAGAAGCTGTAGATAAAAAACCACAATGCCAGCTGGCTCATATTCATGCCATGAAAAGTATAGCCTATCATAACCTTATTCTGTTCCCATAACCTTTCTTGATTTAATAAATGACCTTATCATTCTTACCGGTTCTGCCGTCAATAAACATTGTAATGTAAATGCGAAGATACATTACAAAAGAAAGCGTCATCGCTCCTGCACATACCAGCAGAAGCATTTTCTGATACCCGTCTGAAAGCTGTGGGAAGGCTACCATAATGAGCATAACTGCATACAGCAGGGCTGTACACACTTTCCCATACCACTTTGCACCATTGAGCCTGCGATGCACCGTCCTCCAACTGATATAAGCAAATACGGTCGAAACCACTTCTTTCACAACCAGATAAATGACCAGAAGATACATGTACGGAACGCGGAACATCAGCGCCACAAGCATCGCAAGCTGCATCAGCTTATCCGCAACCGGGTCAATGACCTTTCCCAGATCCGTTATCATATTACATCTTCTTGCAATCTGCCCGTCTAAAAAATCGGTAATTCCCGATGCCAGCACTATCAATGTTGCAAGATAATAGTCGTGCGGTGTTTCTGCCGTAAAATAAACGTGCAGAAACAGCGGCACCATCAGTATTCTAAGGTAGCAAAGGATATTTGGAAGCTTGAATAAATCTTTTATTTCAAACTTAAATTTCACTCTGATCTGCCTCCGTTCATCTTAAAGAAGTCCTTCTAATGTCTTTCTGACTGCTTTGATGAAATCCTGTGTATTTAATGTCTTTGCATTGTCCAGTGTTGTAATCAGTGCAAGGTCTTTTGTCATTTCACCGTTTTCAACGGTTTTAATGCAGGCTTTTTCCAGCTTATCCGCAAATGCACACAATTCCGGAATGTTATCAAGTTCACCGCGTTTTCTTAACGCACCTGTCCATGCAAAAATGGTTGCAATCGGGTTGGTTGAAGTTTCTTCACCCTTTAAGTGCTTGTAGTAATGTCTCTGAACTGTTCCGTGTGCAGCTTCATATTCGTAGTATCCGTTTGGTGATACGAGTACGGATGTCATCATGGAAAGTGACCCGACCCCTGTTGCTACCATATCACTCATAACATCGCCGTCATAGTTCTTGCATGCCCAGATATAGCCGCCTTCTGAACGGATAACACGGGCTACGGCATCGTCAATCAGTGTATAGAAATACGTAATACCTGCTTCTTCAAATTTAGCTTTATAGTCGTTATCGTAAACTTCCTGGAAAATATCCTTAAAAGTATGGTCATATTTCTTGGAAATGGTATCCTTGGTTGCAAACCATAAATCCTGCTTTGTTTCAAGTGCAAAGTTAAAGCAGCTTCTTGCAAAGCTTTCAATAGAACCGTTTAAGTTGTGCATGCCCTGTAATACACCGGCACCCTTAAATTCATGAATCAGTTCTTTGGTCTGTGTACCGTCTTCTGCCGTAAATACCAGTTCTGCTTTTCCGGCACCCGGTACTTTCATTTCACTGGCCTTGTATACATCACCATAAGCATGTCTTGCAATGGTAATCGGCTTCTTCCATGTCTTTACATATGGCTCAATGCCTTTTACGATAATCGGCGCACGGAAAACAGTTCCATCAAGCAGTGCACGGATTGTTCCATTCGGACTTTTATACATTTCTTTTAAGTCATATTCTTTAACACGTGCTGCATTCGGTGTAATGGTTGCACACTTGACTGCAACACCGTATTTCTTAGTTGCTTCAGCAGAATCGATTGTTACCTGGTCGTTGGTTTCGTTTCTGTGAACCAGACCTAAATCGTAGTATTCTGTATTCAAATCTACAAAAGGAGTCAGCAGTTCATCTTTGATTAACTGCCACAGAACTCTTGTCATTTCATCTCCGTCCATCTCTACTAACGGTGTTGTCATCTTTATCTTTTCCATGCACATTTTTCCTCTCTGTCTATATTTATTCAAATTTTCATTTTATTATAATGTATTTTCTATATTTTGTAAACCCTTGTTCTGCTGTCATATCCATTTGTCCTTCGTAGTGATTCTATGGCTGCATTTTCAATAATTTTACCGTATAAATCACATTCCGGCGGAAAAACTTTTATTATTAATTGTAATCGGCAAATTTGTTTGTTATAATCTTTAACGTGTATTTTAACTTCGCAGCAAAACAAGGAGGCAAATTCCTCTGCTCCTGCTTAGGGCAGTCGCATTTTGCTTCGCAAAACAAGGAGGAATGAATATGTGTGGATTTGCAGGGTTCACCGGGTATCTTGAAAACGGTGAAGAAGTTCTCACAAATATGATGAATAAAATTATTCACCGCGGTCCGGACAGTGCCGGACAGCATATTGACGGGAAAGCATATATGGGCTTTCGACGTCTTTCTATTATCGACCTCGATAACGGCAGCCAGCCGATGTATAATGAAGATAGAAAAATTGTCATTACATTTAATGGCGAAATTTACAACCATCAGGATTTAAGAAAAGATTTAATCGAAAAGGGACATACCTTTGCCAATAATTCCGATACAGAAGTATTGATTCACGCTTATGAAGAATACGGCGAAGATATGCTTTCCAAGTTAAGAGGTATGTTTGCCTTTGTAATCTGGGACAGTGAAAAGGAAACGATTTTTGCGGCAAGGGATTTCTTTGGCATTAAGCCGTTTTACTATGCCGTTGTTGATGGAAATCTGGTGTATGCTTCTGAAATTAAAAGTATTCTGGAATATCCGGGCTACAAAAAAGCAGTCAATGAAACTGCACTGGAAAATTACCTGACTTTCCAGTATTCCGTACTGGAAGAAACATTTTTCAAGGGCATTTATAAGCTGATGCCGTCCCACTGCTTAACATTCCATAACGGTGAGTTAAACATTAAGCGTTACTGGGAACCTGTTTTTGAAGCAGATGAGTCCGTTTCTTTAGATGACTGGGTTGAGCGTATCGACAATGCAATGCACGATTCCGTGGAACACCACAAAATCAGTGATGTTGAGGTCGGCTCTTTCCTTTCAAGCGGTGTGGATTCCAGCTATGTTGCCGCAACTTTTAACGGGGATAAGACTTTCACGGTTGGCTTTGACTATGAAAAATATAATGAAATTGACTACGCAAAGGCACTTTCCGAAAAAATTAAAATTGACAATTATTCCAAGCTGGTTTCCAGTGAAGAATACTGGGCTGCGATTCCAAAAATCCAGTACCATATGGACGAGCCTTTGGCAGACCCGGCTGCGATTGCCCTCTACTTTGTAAGTCAGACGGCTTCTAAGCACGTAAAGGTTGCACTTTCCGGCGAAGGTGCCGATGAATTTTTCGGCGGCTATAATATTTACAGAGAACCGCATGACCTTGCAGGCTTCCAGAAACTTCCTTATGTTTTACGAAAAGGACTGGCTTCCTGTGCTTCTGCCCTGCCGTTCCGTTTTAAGGGAAAGAATTTCCTGATTCGTGCAAGCAAACCGGTGGAAGAACGTTTTATCGGAAATGCGTTTATGTTTAACGAAAAGGAACGCAGCCGCGTTTTAAAAAATCCAACCGGAAAGTACAATCATACGGAGCTGACAAAACCGTTTTACGATAAGGTTAAAAATCAGGATGATGTCACAAAAATGCAGTACATTGATATTAACTTCTGGCTGATTGGCGATATTTTATTAAAAGCCGACAAGATGAGTATGGCACACTCCTTAGAGGTCCGTGTTCCATTCCTTGACAGGGAAGTTTTTGATGTTGCACGACATATCCCGACAAAGTATAAAGTCAATAAACAGAATACAAAGTATGCAATGCGTATGGCTGCGCACCGCTATCTGCCGGGTATGGTCGCAGAAAAGAAAAAACTTGGCTTCCCGGTACCAATCCGTATCTGGCTGCGTGATGAAAAGTATTATAACGTAATTAAAAAAGCGTTCCACAGTGAAGCTGCCAACAAGTATTTTAATACCGATGTTTTAATGCAGTATCTTGATGAACATAAGGAGGGCAAAGCTGACAATTCAAGAAAGATCTGGACAGTTTATATGTTCCTTGTATGGTACAATGATTTCTTTGGGGAGTCTGAGTATGCGGCATAGAGCATAAAACGGTTGTTGCTCATAGACATGCCACATTTTCGTGATTGCATTTAAAGTAATATATTATATATTAACGAACGGACGATATAAACCAAGGGAGGGCTGTCGCAAATATAGCTTCGGACACCAGAAAGCCGGTTGGCTGTTTCTAATACTTTCCAGATAGATAGTGAGTGCGGACAATACCGTTCGGACGTGCCCTCCTTGGCACGGCTTCGCTGCTTCGTACATCCTTGTACGAAGCTAGCTGGTTTACTAATGGAAAGACTAAGAACTATCACAATCAAACTTCAAGTGCATTTCACATAGTATGCAGGATTGCCTATAGCTTATATTTGTCTGGTTGTGGCGTAATTTTGTACTGAATATCAATTAAATCAAGTGGGGACGGCAGAGGTGGAATTGTGCGTTTTACGCACAATTCCACCTCTGTCTGCTTCCCTCTGATTTAACACATATTCATTTTTTGTAAATTAAGCCGACGTCAGACATAATATATGCAAGAAGAAGGTGTGCATTCATCATAAGATGCACTTGAAGTTCAATTGTGATAATTCTTAGACTTTTCTACGCATCCCAGCTATCAACAGACACGGATGTCTGTTGAAGTTTGATATGGGACAAGGATGTCCCGTATCAAACGGTAGCGTACATACCCACTACCTATACGAAAAGTCTTAGAAATATCCGATTAAAGCTTCTGGCATTGAACACTGTCCGCGCTATAGGCAGCCGCTTATATTATGTCGTCCGTATACAAAAATTATATCTCAAACATTCTTACTTCACCTGCGTAACCACTCCATCTGCATCAACATTCGCATTAATGCTGACCTCATTAAGCAGCCCGAATATTCTGCTCTTATCAGACTCTTCTGTGCATATGCGTGTAACACATCCCGACAATGTTCCATCCTGAACTGCTGGAACTACTGACAGCTCAACTTTTCCCTCATTGTCATCATCACCACTTATTCGTATATTTACAAGCATAGTATCAACATTATATTCATCAAACCAGAAGTTTCCAAGACTGTAGAATATAGGCTTATCATCATAATACTCTATTCCCTGAAGGCAATGGCTGTGACCACCTATTATTATATCAGCTCCTGCATCTATGTAATCCCTTGCAGTTGACCTCTGTACATCCTCAAGAACTGTTGTATGTTCCGTTCCCCAGTGAACAACTGCTATTACATAGTCAGCATTTTCCTTTGCTTCCTTAATTGTCTGGATAAAAAGCTCTGTATCATAACATCTAAGAATTCCCGGTGTTGACTCTGTCGCCTGTGGTGTCATCTTGTACTTTTCAGCTCTTGAGGCTGATACTATTGCTATTTTCTTTCCATCAACAGTCTTATAATAAGGTTTCATAGCTTCATCAAGGTCTTTGCCCGCGCCAACATATGGAATACCAACTGCCTCAAGTGCTGCAAATGTATCATTCATGGCATCTTTACCATAATCATACACATGATTATTGGCAAGCTGTACTACATCTACTCCAAGTGAATTAAGCACCTTTGCACGCTCTGGCTTAGCCCTGAACGTCCACATTTTATTAGCAAGCGGCTCACCACGGTCACTATAACAGAACTCATTATTAACAAGTGTTATATCTGCATCTTTCATATATTTTATAAGTTCCGGCGATATGCACTTTGTTATATCACCGTCATTCTTATCAAGTTCTTTTGTGGTAGGCTCTCCCTCTGCAAGATTAATATCTCCTGTAAATGTGAGCGATATATCATAAGGATGTGTATCCCTTGTTGTCTGTTCTGTTACCACCTCATTATTACTGCCATCACCAACTACATCTCTGCTTACCTCTACCTTTTTGCCACAGCCTGTTAAAACAAGTGCTGACACCATTGTAATACCTGCCAGCAGTGACATATTTTTCTTTACATTTCTTTTTATAACACTATTTAGTGTACTGACACAATTATGCTTTATCATATATTAACTCCGTTCTGTTATGTGTAAATTATAACAACCATGCCATGCATATCCTAAAAAGCTGTGATATGAAGCATCATACCACAGCTTATATGTACATATTCTAATTATTCTGTTCTAATAACGACTTCGCCTTTTCAAAAGAATCCATATGAACAAGAATATCACACTTTGCATTCTTGTCATTGTTAAGGAACTTCAATAATCCTGTATGAAACTTCCATCTTTCAAAATATGAAATGTTATTCTTTCTAAGCACCTTCTCTATCTTCTTACACTCTTCCATCGATACATCCGAACGAATAACTCTCTCCATTGTAGATACTTCACTCATTAACTGACACCTCTTTAACTATATTTACTATGATTATATTGACCTTACAATACGCCATCTTATGTGCTATGTAAGCTTAAGTTCATCTATCTGGGCGTTAATTACGCACAGCCTTCTATTTCTATTTGATTTTATCACATCATTTTCAAAAAATCCACTTAAAATAATTAGGTAAATTGTGTCTATCAGGTCACCCTCTATCATTCTTTCCTGAAATCGCAAAACAGCCGTCTTATGGGTGTGCCATAAAACGACTGTCTTTTACTATATATTAGGTATATTAGGATATAACTTATTTAGTTACGTTCTTTCTTCTCTTGATTTCGTAGAAGCATACACCACCAAGTGCAACAACACTAAGTACGATTAATACAACATAGAGAGCTGTATTATTCTTATCTCCTGTAGCTGTAGCTCCACCACCTGTAACTGGTTCTACAGCTGCTCCATTATCTACATTTGTCTTGTCATCTACATTTGTATTCTTAACATCACTGTAAATCACTGCATATGTAGAGAACTTATCTGACTTAAATGTAATCTTATTAGTTGCTGCATCGAACTCTGCATCAATAATAGCTGTTTCATCACCATGGACTCTTACAACCTTATAAGTTCTTGTTATTGTAGAATCTGTATTTATAAGATTATCTGCAAGTTTAACTGTAAATGTTAACTCTTTTGATGTGTTACTAATCTCTCTTCTAGAATCTCCAACAACAGAAAATACATTGATATCAATATATGAACCTACTACAAATCCCTTATTACTGATAGTTTCATTACCAGTTATTGCATCTGCTACAGCCTTTTCATCCTTAGCATCTACCTTACCTGTAATATCAGAAACACCAACTTCTATACTTGCTTTTGCACCATTAGCTATCGCTGCAATTTCATCATCTGTAAGATCTACTACTGATTCTGAATTATCAATATCAACGCTTACATCGTCCTTCATATCTCCTGAAGGTGCAACATTCTGCTCAAGTTTAGCTATTACAGTAACATCTGTAACTTCATCACAACGTACACAATGACGTGACTTAGAACCTTCTTCTGTTACTGTAGGTGCCTTATCTACTGTAAAGTATTCACTGAATTCATGTCCTAATGCTTCTATTTCTCTTGTTTCTTCTGCACCACATATTGAACATAATCTGTGTTCAACACCCTTTTCTGTACAAGTAGCTTCCTTTACAACTGACCATTCACCATAACTATGTTCTGTATCTACTGAATCAGCTACCTTAACATCTGTTGAAGCTGTAAGCTTACCATTAGAGAAGTCTGCACCTACACCTTCTGCTGCCTTATCTGATAACTTAAAGATATCACCTAAGTTAATAGTACCATCTGCATTTCTTTCAATATTAGCTACTGCATTTCTGCCATTTAATATTGATGAATAATCAAGACTTACAAACCAGTCTGCAGAAACTGTAACTGCTGTCTCACCTTCTGCTACTGTATTAGAAGAAGTCTTAGTTGCTGCATCCCAATAGAAGTTAGTTGCCTTGTAAATCTTTGCCTTATCCTGATTTCCTACTGGCTTAATATTTTCAGCAACATCTTCGCCAGATGTTCTGAATGATACTACTCCTGTAGCTTCGAAGTCTGTATTCTTAGCTGAGTTTGTGTAGAATGCTACGTTAGCACCCTCATTATTAATAGTTGTACAATTCTTAACCTTGATATCTGGACAAGAGTTAGAATCAATACCCTTAGCCTTGTTACCAAATGCTATTGAATTCTCAAGTACGTGTGAACCAGGCATGCTGTCTCCACCCATCTTGAATCCGTTACCATTACCTGCGTTAGTTCCATCCTCAAGATATCCGTTAGCATATGCTACTGAATTCTTAATAGTTACTGAGCCGATAGAACCTGTCTGAACCTTTGCGAAAAGATCCCATCCATCATCTGCATTGTGATGAGCGATACATCCATCGAATACGTTACCGTCACCAACAGTAAGCTTAGCTGCGAATCCGTCTGCATCTTCATAACCCTTATCTGCATTACCATATGATGTACAGTTAAGGATTAAGTTATATGATGGCCATTCAGCATATGTATCTGTTACATTTAATCTGCTGATCTGAAGTCCTGTGTTACCATTGTGATATGTTTCAATCTGATCTAATGTGTTGTGGCTTCCTGAAACCTGAAGTCCCTTCTGTCCATCTGCTGAACCTGTTACATCAAAGCCCTTGAAGTACCAGTAATCACCACCGATAGTCATACCTGTACAGAGTCCCTGGAAGTCAATAACTGGACGAGTCTTGGCATCTGGATCTGCTACCATATATATCATCTGATCTGCTGTACCATTAATACCTCTTTCAATCTTTAATGGTGAGCTGAGCTTATATGTACCTTCCTTAAGTATAATCTGCTGTGAAGGCATCACATACTTAATAGCTTCATATATACTCATTGGCTCATCCTTAGAACCACATCCGTTTGCATCTGGAGCAACCCAGAGTGACTGTCCTGCCTCACCATATGGCTTATAAGTTACCTTATGGTCAATAACTACAGTTTCATAAGATTCCATAGCTGAGAATTCACCATTTGGCTTATAATCCTTTGATGGTGTGAAGTATATCTTATAGTTGTTATCACCCTTTGTAAGCTTAACACCTGCTGGCTTAACAAGTGTATCAGCCTTAACTTCTACATCCTTTGCTACTGCATTGCCATCAGCATCATTGATTGTTAATAAACCATCACAGTTAGCAGAGAATAAGAATGTATAATCTTCTAAACCTGTTGCCTTTGCAGACTGTACATATGTATTAACAGCTACCTTTTGAACTGGTCTTTCTTCTGCTGCTGCATCATCCTTAGGGTCAATAGTTTTAAATGTTATATCTGAGAATGTTGCTGTTGCATTTCTTGATGCAAAGAAACCTGCATATACATAATCAGAATCGATTCTTTCAAGCGCCTCCGTATCATAATACTTCTTTGTTGTTGAATATGAACCATCTGCTGATTCATAAGTTACAAAGTAACCTGTATTATTCTTCTGGATTGTAAGGTACATCTCTGTAATATTTCCAGCATCTGCTGGTGTATTAGTAGAATTACCTATTATGTTCTTAGCCTCTGGATATCTCTGCTCAAGTGGATAAGATGTTGACTTAAAGTTCGCCTGAACAGTTGCTGTATCATTAGCTTCAATAGCAGCAATGTTATCCTTTGTCACACCTGTCTTTTCCTGTGAGAGAAGACCAATCTTCTGAGATATCTTTGTTGCTGAACTGTCTGTTGTTACTTCCTTTGTTTCTTCGTTCCAGTAATATTCTGCCTTAGAAGCTACTGCCATGTATGAGTTGTTCCATCCAGAACCACCTAACTTATCTGTAGCCATAAGACCAAAACCTTCCTGTCCATTAGATAATGTCCAAGAATCAACTGTTACCTTAGCTCTTAATGTAAAGTTCTGTGATGCAGGAACTGCTGTATAATAGAATGACACTCCATCGAATGAAGCTGGAACTAACTTACCACTTGCACTCTTGATAGTTACCTTTCCATCATTAGCTGAACCTGTGAAGCTGTCCTTAGATGCGTTGGCACCATTACCATAAGTAATCTGTCCCCATTTCTGCTGTGCTTCCTGTGTAGCTGTAACTTCTGTTTCACTAGATACTGTTTTTTCTTCTCCCCTATTAGTAATAACTCTTACTGTATACTTAGTATCAACTGTAAGTCCTGAAACTGTTGCTTCTGTATTATTACCAGCATCAGTACTTGTCCAGTTCTTACCATCTGCTGTATACTCAACTGTATATGAATCAGCTTCATCTACTGCTGACCACTCTATTGCAATTACGCCATTACCCTTGCTATATACTGAACCTATTGTAGTTGTTGCTAATGGAAGTACATAATCAAAGCTCTTAGCCTCTGCACATGCCTTGTCTGCTTCTCCATCACGAACTGCATTTACAACAAATGTATATTTGCCTGATTTACTTGGTGTAAATGTAACCTTTCCATTTTCACCTTCCATTGCATAATTCTTAGAATCTACTGTTTTTCCAGCTTCGTCTGTCATAGTAACTACTACCTTATCAGCACCATCGTTACCTATAACCATATCAAATGGAACATCTATGTCTGCTTTGCTCTGTGTAATAGTTCCTATTACTGGTGCAGCAACATCTGCCCAATCTTTTCTGACAACTGGTGTATCACTGCCGCCTACTGTATCTACAACCTTTACTCTAAAGAAGTAATTGTTACTAATATCTCCACCAAGATAATATGTTCCTGCTTCTGTGAGTTCAAGTTCTGAGTAAACAGCTGCATTCTTTGCTGCCTTTGCATCTGTCTTTGCAACTTCCTGACCTGATGTATTGTAGATAACAACTTCTCGGTTATCATCTCCTGCTTCAACCCACCAGATCTTTACTTTTGCTGTTCCTTCGGTTTTAAATGCCATCAGATTTTTCATATTTTCCAAATCAGCTTTTCCACCAAAGTTTACTCTCTGTTCTGACTTATATCCGTCTTCCCATGTCTTTGAACTTGCATCAATTTTAGTTTTTGAACTCATGTAAAGTGTAAAATAATTATCTGTTCCTGCTGTAACAGTTTCGCCATCTTTAAACTTACCTGCTGCAGCTGCTTCCAGACTTGATGTTTCTAAATCATATTCATTGACAACTGGCTCTACATTTGCAGCAGCCTCTTCAACATCAACTCTGAAAAAATAATTGTTATTAATATCTCCACCAAGATAGTATGTTCCTGCCTCAGCAATATCAAGTTCTGAGCATACAGTCGCATTCTTAGCTGCTTTTGCCTCTGTCTTTGCAACTTCAGCTCCAGATGCATTATAGATTACAACTTCTCGGTTATCATCTCCACCTTCAGCCCACCATACTTTAACTTTAGCGGCACCATCTGTCTTAAAAGATATAAGATTCTTCATATTTCCTAAATCAGCTTTTCCGCCAAAATTAACTCGCTGTTCTGACTTATATCCATCTTCCCATGTCTTTGAACTTGAATCGATCTTAGTTTTTGCACTCATATAAAGTGTAAAATAATCATCTGTTCCTGCCTTGACAGTTTCGCTATCTTTAAACTTGCCTGCCGAAGCCGCTTCCAGACTTGATGCTTCAAAAGAATATTTCTTTCCAGCACTAGCCTTTGCTGTTATTGCTGTGAATCCTGTAGGAATCAATCCAACTACCATCAAAGCAGCCATAACTAACGCCATTATTCTGCGTTTTGTCTGTCTCTTCATAACTTACCTCCTAATATATTACGGTATACCCGTTGTATCCGGCGAAGTCACCTCAACCGAACTTTATGTTTAGTATCTCATTTTTGTCCACAAAAATCAATGATTATTTGGGTATTTTCCACATTTTCGGCGGTATCGCTAGTTTTATTTTGGATAATTTGTACAAAACTGATGAAAATAATATAAAAAAGCTCTTAAATTTTTGTTGTATACCGGTACACCGTAATTTAAGAGCTTTTATAATAACATATTTAATTTTATAATTATATGATGTACGGAGTAAAAGTCGAAAAGTCATTTATGCTTACATAATATAACTTTCGACTTTTAAACCAACTTATCGCAAAAACCAGAAGCTATTTTGTCTTATAAGATTTTTTCTTTGCAGATACAACTGCTCCAGCCATTCCTATAACTGCTAATATTATTAACATCATATAATTAGCTGTTGTATTCATATCTGCTGTAGAAACACCTTCCTCTTTTACAGCTTCATTAGATCCCATTTTTAATCTTAAATGAAACTTTACGTTAAGTATCTCACTTATATATAAATATCTCAATATCTTTTATGCACTTTAGGTGTTCAGCATCTTATGATACCTTTCCCTGTCCTCCTCGCCTATATCAAGTGTATCCATAGCTTCATCCTCTGACTGGTTCAGCTTTCTCATAAGCGTCTTTATACTCTCTAACATTGCCTGGTCTTTGCCCTCAAGCCTACCGCCTTCCCTGAATTCTTTCATTGCACTCCACATTTCCACTTTAACCACCTTGCCTTTCCTTACATCATCCGATGTTATTATAAGATTTTTTGTTCCTGTAATCCTGCCTATCATATCAATAAAATCAACAGATAATGATTTATTGGCATATTTTTGCGCCAAATACTCAAAATCTTTATTGTAGATGCTGTATATAATATCAAACAATGCCTTTACATCGTCATTATTAAAGTTATATGTCTTCTGGTCACCTACTTGTATGAGATTAATGTGGTAATCGTTAAACATTTCCTTAATCTCTGCCGGCATATCAACCATCATATCGCTAAGGCTTGTTGGTCCGTTCCATTTTTTCTCTCCATAATAAAATACTATCGTTATTATAGGATGAAATCTGTCCGAATACTTAAGCCCCGACAGGAATTCTTCTTTGTCACTTCCCTTATAGCCTGACTCCACATTCTTCTGCCTTATCTGATTATACTCTTTAATATATCCAAGTGCATCATATACCATTGTTCTTAACGGCATTGCAAGATGTACTTTTTCCTGCATCTCAAGTCCTAATATATTAAATTCTATACCATTGTAATATTTTTTGACAACATCTCTTGCTCTTTTTAGAGTTTCCTTATAATCTTTAACTTTAATTGTTCCTGATACATCTGTATCCATTTCCTGCAATTCATCTGCCTTTATAACACACTTTCCTTTAAACAAAACTGCATTAAAAAGGTCTGCAAATCTGTCATTATCCCTCCAGAACTCTTTTACAATAACATCATCATAAGTCCTGCTGTTCTTATTATAAGCCATTTTACGCCTTTCTGCATAATACATACATACTTATTATCAATATTGTTCCTTATTTAATTATTTTATTGTTTGGGAAATATCTTTGATGCTGAATTCAGCTTAGAATTTAGAATACAGCCATTAAACACAACTGCCATCTCTTATATTACACAAATGTATATATACTGTCATACAATCAAAGAACGCTTTACTTCTCTGACTGTATGACATTCTTTCTATTATATATCTGCAAATGCTTTATAAGTACCTCTTGCAATTCGTACTGCCCTTGTATTAATTCTATTAGTATACTATACTCATAGAATATCATATATATTTTAATATTGCAACCACTTATTTATAAAATACATTTATTTTTATAACAATCTACGCCAATGACCCTCTCTCAAGCCATTTTCCACTTATAAATCTTATAACAAAGCACGCTGACCTCGCAGCCCAGTCCACAAACATTCCAATCCATACACCAAGCACGCCAAGTCCAAGTACGACTCCGAATATATAACTGCTGCCGACACGGAAAAGCCACATAGATATAATGCTGACCGTCATAGTATACTTCACATCGCCCGATGCCCTTAAAGGATTCGACAATGTAAATGAAAGCGGCCATATAAAAAGTGATACAACATTAAAACATCTTAATATAGTAACTGTAATCTGTGTTGCCTCTGCTGACAGATGAAACCAAGATGCTATAAAGCCTGCCATAAAAAACAGCGGGATATTGCACGCCCAGTCACCAATATAAGACCACCACAGCACCTTTTTTGTATACATTTTTGCCTGTTCCTTCTCACCTGCGCCTATGCACTGTCCTACAACCGTTATAAGGGCAAGTCCCATAGAAGCTGCAGGAATATTGGCAAAATCAATAACTGTATAACCTACTGAATTGGCTGCTGTTGATGCTGTTCCAAATGTAGCGACCATACTTACAACCATAAGCTTGCCTATCTGGAACATACCATTTTCAATGCCGGACGGAATACCTATTGTAAGAATCTTCTTTATATAGTTCCAGTCAGGAATAAAGTACTTTATATGGTCTATTCTTACAGGGTTTGTCTTACCACACACAAGCACTGACATAACGATACCTGCTGCCACACGGCTGAGCGCAGTAGAAAGCGCAACCCCGGCTACACTCCACTTAAATACAAATACAAACAACGCATTTCCAGCTACATTAATCACATTCATAAGGATGCTTATATTCATACTGACTTTACTGTTGCCGACACTTCTGAATATCGCCGCACCCGCATTATACATTCCAAGAAATGGATACGAAAGCGCTGTTATCATAAAGTACAGCACTGCGCAGTCCATAACTGACTCTTCAACTGTTCCGAATATCATCTTAAGCAGTGGTCTTGTAAATGAAACTGACAACGCTGTCATTATAACAGAAAATATCATCAAAACCGTTTCAAGCTGTGCGCCTGACTTTTTAGACTCACCATCTTTACCTTTTCCTATATACTGGCTGCACACTACAGCGCCACCTGTTGCGAGTGCCGCCATAACCTGTATAATAAGCCTGTTAATATTATCAACAAGAGCAACTCCCGCCACTGCTGCCTCCCCTGACTGCGATACCATAAGCGTATCCACAAGTCCGACAAGCACCGCAAGTAACTGTTCAAACATAAGCGGAATTATAAGCTTCCTTAAATCTTTACCACTAAATAACATATGTAACTCCATTATCCTGTAATTATTTTTTATTTTTATTAATCTTAATCCTTTTAACAGAACTCTTTTATCTTTTTTGTCTTTTTGTCTTTTTTATCTTTTTATCCATCTATATAGAGTGAGATAGAGTATTTTTTTATCGGATACCTGTAATTATATCGGATAAAATATTTTTAATCTGGTATCTGTAGTTAACACAAAAATTCGGTCAGAACGTACTTTTAACATTCTGACCGAATATAATAATTACATTATCAGCTGTAATAAACATCTATAAACCAGTTAGCTAAGCTTCTAACCAGCCTGTTAACAATCAGCGATATTAGTCTACTGTGTAAATCCATCCCTTAGGAGCTTCGATTCTGCCCATCTGGATACCTGTGAGTGTTTCATATAACTTCTTAGTTACAGGTCCCATTTCATCCATACCGCTTGGTAAGCAGATTTCCTTGCCGTGGTCAACAATCTTTCCTACTGGAGAGATAACTGCTGCTGTACCGCAAAGACCACATTCAGCAAAGTCCTTAACTTCATCAAAGAGAACTTCTCTTTCTTCTACTTCAAGTCCAAGGTATTCCTTAGCAACATGTACTAATGAACGTCTTGTGATAGAAGGTAATATACTGTCTGACTTAGGTGTTACAACCTTTCCGTCCTTTGTAACAAAGAGGAAGTTAGCTCCACCTGTTTCTTCAACCTTAGTTCTTGTAGCTGGGTCAAGATACATATTTTCAGCGTATCCTTCTGCGTGAGCTGTAACAATAGCGTGAAGGCTCATTGCATAGTTAAGACCAGCCTTGATATGACCTGTTCCGTGTGGTGCTGCTCTATCGAAGTCTGAAACCTTGATTGTAAGTGGCTTAGCGCCGCCTTTAAAGTATGGTCCAACAGGTGTTGTAAATACTCTGAACTGATATTCATCAGCAGGCTTAACACCGATAACTGGATTGCTTCCGAACATATATGGACGAATATAAAGTGATGCACCTGAACCATAAGGTGGTACCCAGTCTTCGTTAGCTCTTACTGTTTCAGCAATAGCTTCTACAAACTTATCTTCTGGGAATACAGGCATCTCAAGTCTTCTACATGAATCTGCCATTCTGCTTGCGTTCATATCTGGTCTGAATATAACTGTGTGACCATTCTCTGTTGTGTAAGCCTTCATACCTTCAAAACATGACTGTGAATACTGTAATACGCCAGCACATTCACTGATAACTACTTTATCATCATCTGTGATAACACCGTTATCCCAGGCTCCATCCTTATAATTAGCTACGAATCTCTTATCAGTCTTTACATAGCCAAATCCTAAATTAGACCAATCAATATCTTTCTTTGCCATAATCCTACTTCCTTTCGTGTTCGACAGTTTACTCACCTACTGTCAGGAGCTTTCTATAATAACTGCTGCAGATAATCATATCCTGCATAATTAATATACAGTACAGTCATCATATACACCAGACCTCTAACCCCTTGGCATAACACATTCTTTTGTGTTCACTATAATGAATCCCATCGATTAATTGAATTACGGATATTTTATACCCACATTTTCTATAAGTCAATAAATTTTGTCTATCTAATCTTTATATGTATGTATTTTTATGTATTTATGCGGGTCGAAGGCTTTTTAACTGCTTTTGGACAATACAGATAATGTATTCTGCCAACCGCCTCATAATAATGTTTTATATTAATTATCAATATATCCACTATGTCTGCCGTGCCGGTTCAGGGATGTGAAACATCCCTGAACACGCGGGCGTTCGCCCTATCAGCAAAAAATCAGCGGAAAAGCCTCGTGCAAGCACAGCCTTTTCTGCTATTTTTTTGCTGGCACGGCTCATTGCCTTCGCGATCATTCATAGCTTGTAATCTGGGTGTAGAAGTTGTCGTAGTCGGTTCTTCCTTCGGCTGTAAATGCGATGGCTGTTCTTGGGTGCTGGTTGGCATTACCAGTTATCATGTACTGGACATCGCAGCCCCATACAACTCCGGCTTTCTTAAGTGGAATCATATGATTTTCAACAAACTTAAGCACTGGTGATATTCTGTACTTAGGGTTTCTTAAGAAGCCCATAAGAAGCTCTGAATAACAGTTACCGGCTCCTCTTCCCATACCGCTCATAGTAACGTCAAGATAACTTACACCGATAGTACATGCCTCTATTGTGTTGGCAAATGCAAGCTGCTGGTTGTTATGTGCGTGGATACCTACGCTCTTTCCATACTTTTCAGCTACCTTAAGGTACTTATCTGCAAGTCTTCTTATCTGCTCTGGGTAAAGTGAACCATAGCTGTCAACAAGGTATATTACACTTGCCTTGCTCTGTGCTGCAAGAAGCTCTAATGCAAGGTCTAACTCATTCTCACTTGCTGTAGATATAGCCATAATATTGATAGTTACCTCATAGCCCATATCTGCACAGTAATTAATCATCTCAATAGCTGCCGGAATAGTATTAATATATGTAGCAACTCTTACCATATCAATAACACTTTCTGACTTAGGGATAATATCCTTCTTAAAGTCAGTTCTTCCAACGTCTGCCATAACAGAAATCTTTAAGTCAGTATCGTTATCACCAACTATCTCCCTGATATCCTTTTCATCGCAGAACTTCCACTTGCCATAATCATTTACATTAAAGACTTCCTTAGATGCCTTATAGCCAAATTCCATATAGTCAACACCTGCTGACACATTTGCCTTATAAAGGTCGCGCACAAAGTCCTCACTAAATTCAAAATTATTGACAAGACCTCCATCTCTTAATGTACAGTCTACGACCTTGATATCCGGTCTGAATGATACTAACTCGCCTTTCTGTTCCATAATTTGATTACCTCATCTTCCCTGTGTTTTGCAAACGTGCTTTAAAGCGTTACGCTTTAAAGCGTTAAACTGTTATTAATTATAACACTAATAAAACATTTGTAAAGACCTTTTCATTAATTATTTTTGTTATCTATCTTTGTTCATTATTCCTACCTTAATAAAATGCGCTATTCCATCCATACAGCAGCCTGTATAAAAAGCAGACATATCTCCCTAAAACTTATAATTTGCTGTCATTACAAAACAAGATTAGCCATATTAAGTATATTTATCTGTATACAAATCTTCACTCTTACATGCCCAGTGCGTCCTCCATAATATCCATCATATCAAGCATCCCGTCAAGATACTCCCTTGCGCTTGAGAACTTCCTCTTAGTAACTGTCCATACGAATTCCGGCGTGCTCTTAAGCTTGAATTCAAGTGCTCCTCCAAATGTATCAACAAGTTGTGGTATATTATCTGAATTGATATCTGCCTTTGGGTATATCGTCATAACTGTTCTCCAGTTGGACACGCCGCCTGAAGGATTATGCTTTGTTGCACCTTTAATATCCATAATGCCTATCTTATGCGCTTTTGTTTTGATGAGCGCTATCATAAGAAGATTAGCGGCACTTGATGGTATGCTTCCATATCTGTCGGCAAGCTCATCACGCATATCTGACAGCTCCTCCCTCGTTTCAAGCGCTGCAATTCTTTTATATATGTCAAGCTTCTGGTATTCGCTTTTTATATAAGTTGCAGGAATATACGCATCCACTTCCATATCGACAGTAGTTTCAAAGTCATATTCATTTTTAATGCCCTTAAGGTCATTAACCGCCTGATTAAGCATTTTGCAGTATAAGTCATAACCGACCGCTGCCATATGTCCGTGCTGGCTCTTTCCAAGCACATTACCTGCACCACGTATCTCAAGGTCTTTCATAGCTATCTTAAAGCCTGAGCCAAGGTCTGAGAATTCCTTTATGGCGCTCAGCCTCTTTTCAGCCACCTCAGATATCATCTTATCCCTCTTATACATAAGGAATGCATACGATGTCCTTGTGCTTCTTCCAACTCTTCCCCTTAACTGGTAAAGTTGTGACAATCCGAACTGGTCAGCATTTTCTATAATCATTGTGTTACAGTTAGGAATATCCATACCCGTTTCTATAATAGTAGTTGACACAAGCACATCTATCTCACCGTTGACGAATTCATACATAATCCTTTCAAGCTGCCTTTTGTCCATCTGTCCGTGAGCATAGGAAACAACTGCATCCGGAACAAGGTTCTGTATATATTCTGCACGCTCCTCTATATTACGTACTTTATTGTATACATAATACACCTGTCCATTTCTTGCAAGTTCTCTTGTTATTGCCTCTCGAATCATCTCGTCATTGTGCTCTGTAACAAATGTCTGTATAGGGTGCCTGTCAACCGGAGGCTCTTCAAGCACACTCATATCTCTTATTCCTACAAGGCTCATATGAAGTGTTCGCGGAATAGGTGTTGCACTGAGTGTAAGAACATCTATGTTATTCTTTAGTTCCTTTATCTTTTCCTTATGCGTAACGCCAAAACGCTGCTCCTCATCTATTATAAGAAGTCCTAAGTCCTTGAACTTGACATCTTTGGAGAGTATTCTGTGTGTCCCGATAACAACATCAATCATCCCCGACTTAAGTTCTTCTATCGTCTTTTTGTTCTGCGCCGATGTCCTGAAGCTTGAAAGCTGCCCCACATTTACAGGGAATCCCTTCATTCTCTCCTCAAATGTAGAGTAATGCTGGCTTGCAAGTACTGTTGTCGGCACAAGATATGCCACCTGCTTTCCGTCCTGTATCGCCTTAAATGCCGCTCTTATTGCAACTTCTGTCTTTCCGTAGCCTACATCACCACAGATAAGACGGTCCATCACACGTCCGCTTTCCATATCATTTTTAGTGTCCTGTATAGCATTAAGCTGGTCGTCAGTTTCCTCATAAGGAAACATTTCCTCAAACTCCTGCTGCCATACCGTATCCTTTGAGAACTTGTAACCCTCTGCCTTCTGCCTTATCGCATACAGCCTTACAAGCTCCTTTGCAACAACCTCAACCGCTCCGTGAACCTTTGCCTTTGTCTTACTCCACTCCTTACCGCCAAGATTATTAAGTTTCGGCTTCTTCTCAACATCCTGGTCAGCATACTTCTGAAGCCTGTCAAGCTGCGTTGCGAGCACATACAGATTGCCGTTGTCAGCATAAGTTATCTTAATATAGTCCTTCTCAACTCCGTCTACTTTTATTTTCTCAATTCCCTTGTATACGCCAAGTCCATGATTTTCATGAACCACATAATCGCCTATATTAAGCTCATTAAAGCTTGCTATATTTTTGCCGTCATGCTTTTTCTTCTTGAGCTTTTTGATACGTTTTGACGTAAATATATCATTTTCAGCAATAACCACGAAAGAAAGCACCGGATATTCAAAGCCCTTATGAAGACTTCCATAAGTAACTATAATAAGTCCTTTTTCGTAATCCTTACTAAAGTCCTCACTATAAAATGCAGGTATATCCAGCTTTCCAAGGTCATCGACTATTCGCTGTGCCCTTGTTCTTGAGCTGCACACAAGCACTGTTGTATAACCGCTCTTCTTATATTTTATAAGGTCTTTGGTGAGATACTCAAAGCTGTTGTTATAGGAACTTATGCTTCGCGCCTCAACGTGCATCCTGTAATCAACATCAAAACCCTCCGGCTTATAATCAAGCGTTGTAAGTATAAGCTTCTTATTATGCTTCATATCTGATATTATCTCGTTAAGCGTTTTTATCTTATTCGTCTGGCTCGGAAGCACATAACCTGCCGCAAGCCTGTTTTTCATACTCTCGCCATATTCATAAAGAGTAAGCTCATTACATTCCTTAAGCCTGTTCGGTTCATCCAACACAATAAGAGTATCTTCCACTGGAAAATACTCTATCAGCCCTGCTGTATCTTTTATTATTGTGTCTAAAAACTTTGAATAATTACCTGTTCTTTCAACATCACCAACAAGCTTATTTATGTTGTTGCCCGCCTCTATCTGCTCCTGCGTACGCTTGCGTTTGCCATAGTCAAAGCACTCAAGCTGCTCATCTCTTTCTTTCCTTATCTTATCAAGTCCCGCCTGCTTCTCCTCTTCTGTGAAAAGAAATTCTGTTGCTGGAAATATGTGATAAGATTTCAGCTTTTCTATCGACCTCTGGCTCTCTGCATCAAACATTCTTATGGAGTCAACCTCGGTGTCCCACAGCTCTATTCTTACCGGCGCTTCATCTGTATATGAAAATATATCTATAATTCCGCCTCTTATTGAGAACTGGCCTTTATCCTCAACCATTCCCGTTCTTGTAAAGCCCATCTGAACCATCTTTTTCGCAAGCTTTTCTGTATCTATCTCACTTGTGCTGTCTATGGTTATCACCGACTCCATATACCTTTTAAGCGGTACAAGCCTGTCTGACACACCATCTATAGTTGTAACCAGTGTAAGCAGACCGCCATCCTGACCGTCTTTACTATCCACTGCCTTTATATGCTCTATCAGTCTGCTTATGCACTTAAGCCTCTGCCCCGTTATCTGGTTTCCCGTAACATCTGCACTGTAAAATATCGCATCCTTTGCCGGATAATACAGCGCTTCTCCATTAAAAAATGCTGCATCATCGCACATATTTCTTGCCTTGGCTTCATCACTTGTTATCACAAGCATAAACTTATAGTTCTGTGCGACAGCACTTGATATGTGCACCTTCTGCGTATCTATACAGCCGCTTATGACCGCCGTTCTTCCACCGTCTGCGGATAACTCCTTATTAAGTTGTTCTATCGCCGCTGTATCATTTACAGGCTTAAAAAATGTATTCACCTCAGTCCTCCTTATTTCCAGTTCTTTCATCAATATGACATAAAACTGTATCTTGAACTTATAATGTATGCTAGTTATTCTGCGCTCTTTATCAGCCGTTAAACTTATTCATGGCACTTTCTATGCCCTCACTTATTATGCACTCAACTGCTTCGCACGCTCTTGTATTACCATCCCTTAACTGTGGATACAGTTCTGCTGGAAACTTTCCAAGCACCCAGTCAGCAAGGTCCCAGCCCTTTGGCTTATCACCCACGCCAAACTTTACTCTCTTAAACTTATCACTTCCAAGGTGCGCTATAATACTTTTTATTCCGTTATGTCCTCCGGCACTTCCCTTTGGACGGAGTCTTAATCTGCCCGGTTCTAAACTTATATCATCAAATATTACAATAAGGTCATCTATATCCGCCTTATAATAATCCATAACCTCTCTTATACATTCACCTGAATTATTCATATATGTCATAGGCTTTACAAGAAGTACCTTTTCCCCTTCAACAACGCCCTTTCCTATAAGTCCCTTGTGCCTGGCTGTATCTACACTTATATTATACTTGTCTGCAAGCTCATCTATGCACGAAAAACCTGCGTTGTGTCTTGTCCCTGCATACTGTGTTCCCGGATTACCTAATCCTGCTATTATATACATATCTATCCTTGTGCAACCCGACCTTTCTGTCTGTCATAATTGTGGGTTACCTTTCCTTTCCTATTATTTATAATCCTCATCTAATATAAACTATCTCAACAAAAAAAGGAAGTGATTATAAAATAACCACCTCCCGAAACTTCTAATTGTTACTGTCCAGCGCCAATCTTAAAAATGCTTTGCATTTCCCTGATGTGGCTTATCTTAGCTTACAGCTTCCTTATTTTCTTCTGCTCTACCATCTTTTTTTGCCTCAGCTTTCTTGTTGGCTTCTTCTATTGCTTTCTTGGCTGCCTCTGCTGCCTCCTTGTCAACAAGCTGTCCTTCGTATATCTCATATACTTCGTCAGATAAGTAGTTAAGCTCCTCTGTATCATGACAAGCTATTATTATAAGCGAACCATTAGCCTTAAGCTCATCAAGAATACCCTTAATAAGTCCTGCACCAGCTTCATCAAGTGCATTAATAGGCTCATCAAGAATAACTATATCCGGCTTCTCCATAATGGCTGCTGCTATTCCGAGTCGCTGCTTCATACCAAGTGAATACTTCTTAAATGTTCTTGGGTCATCAGGCTTAAGACCAACCTTTCTTATAGCCTCCCTTATCTCTTCATCACTTATCTTGTTCTGGATAGAAGCAAGTATCTTAAGGTTCTTAAAACCTGTATAGTTGGCTATGAATGACGGATTCTCTATAAGAAGTCCGATACTTGGTGGAAATGAAATCTGCTTTCCAAGCTCCTTGTCATTGATAAATACCTTTCCCGATGTAGGAAGAATAAGTCCGCTGATTGCTCTCATAAGCATAGTCTTACCAGAACCATTCTTTCCCTTAAGTCCTATAACCTTTCCACTCTCAAGTGTAAGGTTGATGTCATCAAGAACTGTTACTTTCTTGAAATTCTTTGTGTAGTGCTCTAATCTTACTACTGTACCCATATATGTACCTCCTCCTGACTCTCTGATTGTTTTAAACCATATATAATCCAAAACCCTTAAAATTATATATGCCCCTTTAAACAATCTTTGTGATGGCAAAATATGCTTTCGTCACCAACATTATATATTTATATTAATATGTGGGGCATAAGCTCAAAAATCATATTATGCATGTACGAATAACTTTTGACCTTTTACTCCTTACATTATATTAACACTTTATACTACAAATGTATATATAATTTGTAATATTACTCTAAAAATTATATCAGTTTTTATTTTTTATGAAAATTCTATGATAATTATGCTATATAACAATATATTCAGCATACATTAGTATGCAGTACATTTTATACAAATTTTCATACAATATTTTATGTGATATTTAGCACAACGTTTTACATCCGCATATTAAATAATAAAAAAAAGTGCTATATATACCTGCCTTCTATCTTTCGATAAGAACACACATATTATATCGCACTTCTTTTTCTTTTGCGCTCATTATATGATAAATTATCTGTCACGCTGTGTTTAGTTTACAGTTTAGAATCCATCAACTCCGTACTATCCTGCTAATCCTGATGTATACCCTATACGTTTTCTGATAATTCTTCTGCATCGTCAGCATCATAATATGCTTTCAAAACTGCACTTTGAAGATTCTCCCTTGCACTCTGATTGATTGGATGTGCAATATCCTTAAAGCCACCTTCAATCATATGCTTACTAGGCATAGCTACAAACAAGCCCTTATCTCCTTCTATAATTCTGATATCGTGTACCACGAACTCATCATCAAAAGTAATCGACACGTAAGCCCTAAGCTTTCCTGTACTGGCAATCTTCCTGACTCTAACATCTGTAATATTCATTTGTTACCCCTATCCGTCTGTTAATGACTCTTCTACTCTTTAATAATATGATGGACTGTCTTCAATAACGATCTTAACTCCATTCTCTCCAACATATCTTGAATTAGCCTTAATAGTGCTGTTGCTTTCTACTATACAGTTCTCAATATATGCATTATCTCCTATGTATGCATTGTTCATAATAATAGAATTCTTAACTACAGCATTATTACCAATGTATATCTTCTTGAAAAGTACTGAACTATCTACAGTACCATTAACTATACATCCGCTTGATACAAGGCTGTTAGATACATTAGCACCATAATTGTACTTAGCTGGTGGTAAGTCTTCAACCTTAGAATAAACATCCGGATACTGCTTAAAGAAGTAATCCCTGACATCTCTCTTAAGGAAGTCCATATTAGTCTTATAATATGAATCAACTGAAGATATGTTATTCCAGTAAGTATCTAACTTATAACCATATATCTTCTTGATATTCCTGTATCTTACAAGTATATCTCTTACGAAGTCGTATCTGTCCTCTTCTGCTGCTTTCTCAAGAAGCTCAATAAGAAGACGTCTTCTTACTACATATATACCTGTTGAAACTGTTGAAAGATTAGTTTCCAATGGCTTCTCATCAATATCTGTGATACGTCCATCCTCTGCGAGTGCAACTACTCCGTATCTTCCAATATCTTCTCTGTTATCAAGTTTCTTTACAACCATAGTAACATCAGCCTTCTTCTCGATGTGATACTGAAGTACCTTGTTATAGTCAAGCTTGTACACACCATCGCCGGATGTGATAACTACATATGGTTCATGACTTGACTTAAGAAAGTCTATATTCTGATAGAGTGAATCTGCTGTTCCTCTGTACCAGCTGCTGCTCTCTGCTGTTATAGTTGGTGTGAATACATATAATCCACCCTGTTTTCTACCAAAATCCCACCACTTAGATGAGCTTAAGTGTTCATTGAGAGATCTTGCATTATACTGTGTTATTACTGCAACCTTCTGTATATGTGAATTAGACATATTGCTAAGTGCGAAATCTATCGCTCTGTAGCTTCCTGCAATAGGCATGGAAGCAATGGCTCTCTTGTTTGTCAGTTCACGCATCATCCTGTTGTTGCCGCCTGCTAATACTATACCTATCGCTTTCATTCTACGTCACCTGCCTTAATAATAATACCACCGCTTGGTAATAAGCCATCTGGATAATCTTCATTAGTTGTAACTCCAGATATAGCTGTGTTCTTTCCTACCTTGACTCCATCAGGAATAACTGAACATTCTCCGATAGTTACAAGACCCGAGTTATATATCTTAGGAAGCTTGACATTAGGTACTTCTTCACCTACACCAAGTTCAACATTATTTCCTACAACTACTTCTTCAGCTATAATTGACTTATTGACTATTGTGTTCTTGCCGATGACAGTATTATTCATAACGATAGAATCCCTGACTACCGCGCCTTCTTCAATAGTTACACCTGAACCGATAACTGAATTATATATTCGTCCATATACTTCAGTTCCATCGCCAACAATGCTCTTTTCAATAAATGTATTATCTGCAACATACTGAGGTGGAATAGTATCTGTTCTTGTATATATCTTCCAGAATTCCTCATAAAGATTAAATACAGGAATTATATCTATAAGCTCCATATTAGCCTCCCAATATGAGCTTAATGTTCCAACATCCTTCCAGTAACTGTTATATTCGTATGCAAATATTCTCTTGTTGTTGTTAAAGCAGTAAGGTATTACATGCTTACCAAAATCACATTCATTCTGGTCTTTAAGCTTGATAAGTGCATCTTTTAATACGCTCCACTTGAATATGTATATACCCATAGAAGCAAGATTGCTCTTAGGATTAGCTGGCTTTTCTTCAAATTCTGTAATTCTGTTGTCATCATCTGTAACAACAATTCCGAATCTGCTTGCCTCCTCCATAGGTACTGGCATAGCTGCTATTGTTATGTCAGCATTATTAGCCTTGTGATAATCAAGCATTATCTTATAATCCATCTTATATATGTGATCACCTGAGAGAATAAGTACGTATTCTGGATGATATTGTTCCATATATTCAAGATTCTGGTAAATGGCATTGGCAGTTCCTGTATACCATTCGCTGTTTGTACTCTTTTCGTAAGGAGGAAGTACTGTTACACCACCTACATTACGGTCGAGATCCCAAGGAATACCTATTCCTATATGGGAATTAAGTCTAAGGGGCTGATACTGTGTAAGTACACCTACAGTATCAATTCCTGAGTTGATGCAGTTGCTGAGTGGGAAATCTATTATTCTGTACTTTCCACCAAATGAGACTGCTGGCTTTGCGACTTTTGCTGTTAAAACACCTAGTCTACTGCCCTGACCACCGGCTAACAGCATCGCTATCATTTCTTTTTTAATCATGCTACCACCTCTGATGTTTAATTTACTATCTTAAGTTGTATAAATTATATCATATAATTCTAATTAAGTAAAAATAATTTTGTCTTTTTTTGGTGATTTTTCATACAATTTATTTGACATTTTATTGTTACATTTTAACATATGAATATTTTCTACAATTAAGACCGTATTTTACATAATTACTATTTGCGATATACATTTTATGCGTGTTTATCAGCTATTATTACTAATTTTTTAAGTTTTTGGCTTAATTTTCATTTGAAAATATGGCTTTGTGCCTAATATTATAAACCTTCTATGTTTGTATATATAATTAAGCAAGTAAAGAAAATGTACTAATTTCATTTAAAACGCCAAAAGATAATTCAATTATCTGCCCCTGCACACTTTATGCGTTTTTATGTTTGAAAAATACATACATTAGGCATATAATCTCTATAATGACTTTTTAAGGTGTCATTTATTACAAACAATACGTTTTCTAGGAAGAAAGGAACATCACATATGTTTAATATTGATTTTAATAGTCCAATACATGTACATTTCATAGGAATAGGCGGCATAAGCATGAGCGGTCTTGCCAAAATCCTTCTTGACAGACACTTCACAGTTTCAGGCTCAGATGCACACGAATCTGAACTTACTGCTGAACTTGCAAAGGATGGCTGCCATATATCTTATCCACAGTCCGCTGATAATATTACTGACGGCATCGACCTTGTTGTATACACTGCTGCCATCCATCCTGACAACCCTGAACTTAAGGCTGCTGTTGATGCCGGCATTCCAACTATGACAAGAGCCGAGCTTCTAGGTCAGGTTATGAAGAACTATCACACAGCCGTAAATGTAGCTGGTACACACGGAAAGACAACAACTACTTCAATGATTACAGAAATTCTCCTTGCAGCCAACGCCGACCCAACTATATCAGTCGGTGGAATACTCCACAGTATCGGCGGCAACATAAGAGTAGGAAAGTCTGATTTATTTGTAACTGAAGCCTGCGAATACACTAACAGCTTCCTTTCCTTCAACCCTACACTTAACATCATATTAAATGTTAAGGCTGACCACCTTGACTTTTTCAAGGATATTGATGATATACGTCATTCCTTTAAGTTATTCACAGAAAAGCTTCCATCTGATGGAACCTTGGTTATCAACACTGACATTGACGACTATGAATATTTCTATAAGGATACTGACTGTGAAGTTATCACTTTCGGTTCAGACCCTGCAAAGTCTATGTACAGTGCCGCTGACATTAAGCATGACGAATATGGACGTTGTTCATATACTCTTCTTATTAATAATACGCCTTCTGGAACTATCCAGCTTTCTGTTCCTGGTGTGCATAATGTATACAATTCGCTTTCAGCTATCGCAGCCTGTGTTAAGCTTGGTATATCTATGGAAGATATCCGTGAAGGACTTAAGAACTTTACCGGTACGGACCGCCGTTTCCAGAAGAAGGGTGTATTTAACGGAGTAACGGTTGTTGATGACTACGCACATCATCCTGATGAGATAACAGCAACTCTTAACTCTGCTGCCATGTGTCCTCACAACAATATATGGTGCGTATTCCAGCCTCACACTTACTCAAGAACAAAAGCTCTTATGCCGGAATTTGCGAAAGCTTTAGCACTTGCTGATAAGGTTGTGCTTGCAAAGATATATCCAGCCCGCGAAACTGATAATCTTGGCATAAGCTCTGCTAATCTATGTGAACTTATTAAAGCAGAGGGCAAAGAATGTTACTATTACGAAGATTTTGAAGAAATTGAAGACTTTTTGAAAAAAAATTGTATCAACGGTGACCTGTTGATAACTATGGGTGCCGGAGACGTTTATAAAATCGGCGAAGACCTATTAAAATAGGCATTTAGAACCAGTTTTAGAGTTTTTCAACAAAGTTATCCACATTATCCACATTTTTATGTTGTTATTCACAATATAAAAGTGTGGATTTTTTTGTTGACAACTTTAATCCACAAAATACAGCAATATTCGATATTCCCCACAACTTGTCCACGAGTTATCCACATTATCCACAATATCCACAACAATGACCACCTGCTTTTAACACACTTTTCATTTAATTTTTACTATGCTATAATCGGCACGGGCAGAAAATATGCCGGATACACAAAGATTATATTCAGGAGGACAAGTGCTTTTACTATGGGCAGTCTTACATTAACAACTAAAGCTGACTACGGATACACATCCGTTTCCAATATATTTATTAAAAACTTTATACCTGGTGCAAACGGCGAATTCGTAAAGGTGTATCTTTACCTTCTTCACCTTATAAGCACGGGCAATACAAACATAAGTGTCTCACTTCTTGCAGACACATTTAACCAGACCGAGGCTGATATTATGAGGGCACTCCGCTACTGGGACAAGCTTGACGTTATTTCACTTACATTTGCAGGCACTAACGACAGTCTGTCTAATGTAACTATCAATGACCTTAGCGGCTATGATATTAACGGCATGGGCGGCAGAGGTATTAACAGCGGCAGTATGGCTTCTGACACATTATCTGATAAGGCTGTGTCTGCAGGCGGCAATGCAGCATCTGATAATTTAATGAGTTCTTCTGTTTCACTCACAGATAAAGATAACTTTAACGGCGCTGCTGCAAGTATGAAACACCATGTAGAGCCATCAAGTATGCAGTATTCCGCTGAAAAGATAAGTGAGCTGAGCGCTGATGAGAATTTCTCTATGCTGCTCTACGTCATAGAGTCTTACCTTGGCCGTCCGCTTTCCATAAAGGAAACTAACGCCATAGTATATTTTTATGATTCACTGGATTTTTCTATTGAACTTATAGATTACCTTTTTGAATACTGTGTTGAACACAATAAAAAGAGCATTAATTATATAGAAAAGGTCGCTCTTGCATGGGCTGACAAGGACATTCACACTGTCACTGAGGCAAAGGAGGAGGTTTCTAACCACACCGATTCTGTATATCAGATTATGAAAGCATTTGGTATCTCTAACAGAGACCCCGGTCAGCATGAACGCGCCATGATATCAAAGTGGGCTGATACTTACTGCTTTGATACTGATATTATAATTGAGGCCTGCAACAGAACCATTAAAGCCATCCACCAGCCAAGCTTTGAATACGCCGATACTATTCTTTCAAAGTGGAAAAACGCTAATGTAACCACTATGGAGGACATAAGAAAAGATGATGCGGCATACGCTGCAAGTAATAGCAGCAAGACAAAGTACCAGAACACCGCAAAGTCTGGCAACAGCCGTTTTAATAACTTCCAGCAGCGTGACAAGCGTTCTGATGACTGGTATAATTCTTTACTGGGTAACAACAGTTAAATAAGCTTAATATAGAAAGGGGTGTCATTATGTCACTTACCAACACGCAATACGCAGCAGTTATGCGTATGTATGATGATATTCACACGCACAACGTAGCCATACAGAATTCACGCTACAACGAAGTAATTGAGCTTTGTCCACAATATCAGACTATTGAAGATGAGATAATCGCCCTTTCTATGAAAGAAGCTGTCAGGCGTATAGGCAATAATTCATCTGACACGGATACTGATGAATTCAGCTCACACCTGAAAGCTCTTATAGATAAGAAGATTAAGCTGCTTGCCTCTATAGGAAAGCCGGCTGATTATCTTGAGGATATATACACCTGTAAAAAATGTCATGATACCGGATATGTCAACGGCACACGATGCTCATGCTTTAAGAAAAAGGCAATCGACCTTATATACCATGACTCTAACTTAAAGAACATCACTGCCAATGAGAACTTTTCAACATTTTCTTTTGACTGGTATGATAAAACTACTATTGATTCTGCAACAGGACTCACACCTTACAATAATATTCGCAAGGTGTACGATATATGCCAGTCCTTTGTAAAAACATTTGACACTGAATTCTCTAACCTTCTGCTGCTTGGCGAAACCGGGGTTGGAAAGACATTTCTTTCTAACTGCATAGCCAAAGAGCTGCTTGACAGTTATCACAGTGTTATATATCTTACTGCGATAGAGCTTTTCAAATGCTTTGAAAACAGTGACTTTAACAAAGGTGAGGACGTTGAATATCAGGACGTGAGTTACTTTATTGACTGCGACCTTCTTATTATAGATGACCTCGGAACAGAGAGTTACAACTCCTACACTATTTCAAAGTTGTTCTATGTTATTAATGAAAGAATATTAAGAAGAAAGAGTGTCATAATATCGACTAACCTTTCTATGCCGCAGCTTGAGAATACATACTCTGAACGTATATTCTCACGTCTTATCAGTGCGTATACGATACTCAGGATATTCTGCGAAGATATACGTGTCCAGCAGGCGACAAAGGGTATGCCAGCCGCTAAGAGGAATTAAACTTGAGAAAATTTATACAGAAAATAAGCTGATTATGATTGACTTATATAATATTTATGATTATAGTTAATTATGTATGTGTATTTAGAATTTAATAAAGGTTTATATGCATTATTTTCACTCATATTACAGAATATATGTATATGGAATAACTAATTAAGTTCTTAATATTAATAAATATTTTATCTATACAATGGAGGATAATACAATGCCACGAGACGAACGTCATACTGCAACAATTCCATACGGAACACTCGGAATTATTCCTTTAAAGAGCTGCTCTGCTATGGGCGAAAAGGTTGATGAATACCTTGTAAACTGGAGAGAACAAAGAGAACACGAAAATCAGTCTAATCTTGCATTTAGCGGATATAAAAGAGACAGCTATGTTGTAAGTGCCAGCACACCTAGATTCGGTTCAGGTGAAGGTAAAGGTGTACTTAACGATTCTGTCCGTGGTTATGACTTATATATCATGGTAGATGTATGTAACTACAGCATCGAGTATTCTCTTTGCGGTAATACAAACCATATGTCACCTGATGACCACTACGCTGACCTTAAGAGAGTTATAGCTGCTGCCGGTGGAAAGGCAAGAAGAATTAACGTTATTATGCCATTCCTTTATGAAAGCAGACAGCATAAGAGATCTGGTAGAGAGTCACTTGACTGCTCTCTTATGCTTCAGGAACTTACAGCTATGGGTGTTGAAAATATCATCACATTTGATGCCCACGACCCAAGAGTACACAACTCTATTCCACTTAAGGGTTTTGAGTCCGTATCTTGTACTTACCAGTTCATCAAGTATCTCTTACTTGGTGTAGATGACCTTATCATCGACAGCGACCATATGATGGTAATCAGCCCTGATGAAGGTGGTATGGGACGTGCTGTATACTTTGCCAACGTACTTGGTCTTGATATGGGTATGTTCTACAAGAGAAGAGATTATACAAAGATTGTAAACGGACGTAACCCTATCGTTGCACACGAATTCCTTGGTACTAACGTTGAAGGAAAAGACGTTATTATCATTGATGATATGATATCTTCTGGTGAAAGTATGATTGATGTTGCTTCTGAATTAAAGAAGAGAGGCGCAAAGAGAGTATTCTGCGCTACTACATTTGGTCTTTTCACTAACGGATTTGATAAGTTCGATGAAGCTTACGAAAAAGGCATTATCGATAAGATTCTTACTACTAACCTTGTATACCAGCCAGATGAACTCCTTTCTAAGCCTTGGTATATCAATGTAGATATGAGCAAGTATATGGCTCTTCTTATCGATACACTTAACCATGATTCTTCAATCAGCGACCTTCTTAATCCTGTTGATAGAATTCAGAAGAGAGTTAAGGAATATAATGAAAGACATGCTAAATAATATTTATATCTGCTCATTTATAGTATAATGTGCAGACAGGGAATTAATATATCAGTGTCTTATACAAATATGGCACTAATATGTTAATTCCCTGTTTTAATAGTTATTTATTAATTACTATAACTATAAATGAGCAAATTTAAAATATTGTACAAATGTGTCCACGTTAGAAAAACATATTTTTCATAATCTATTGAAACGTATATATAGCACAAACAAAAATAACATATTTTTGTACATATTTCTTTATTTGTTCATTTATACAACAAGAATAATGTTAATCCACCATTATATTTAATATAATTACACAGACTCACATTTGTATAATTCCATATATTACACGACTGGCATACTTTTTAATATAGTATACCAGCCATATAAAATATATTTTCCTATTTTCTCTTATACTAAGACTACTTTTACTTAAGATTAGCTCTCTGCTGCAAGGTATACATTCTACTCTCTATTATCTTTAAGGCTTTCCACCATATCAACCCTGTCGGCCTTCCTTCGCACCATAAGCAGTGATACCACATAACATAATACAACTATCACTACCGTGAGCACGATACTTTTAATCGTCACATATGTCTCATACAGCACGCCCTCCATGCCGGAATATACTTTAAAGACAACATCCATTATTCCATAACCTGCTCCTATGCCGGTTACTATGCCTATCGGAATAATCATATGATTAACATCAAGAACCATCCGGTTAATCTCTCTGTCCTTAAGTCCAAGCACCTTTAACATAGATATGGTGTGCCTGTTTTCTGAAACAAGCATATTGACGGACACGTACAGCGCCGCTATACAGATTATCGCACCTATAACAGCAAGCGAGTATATTATAGCGCCCATCTCATCAAGCACCGTGTTCATCTGCTCCTTTATATCATCTGACGTAACTGTCTTTGATATTTCATCACCAAGCTGCAACGCCCTGTCTGACAGAAGCCCATTATAAGTATCCTTCTGCCAGCCCAGAAGCTCTCTTGCATCGTCCATATTACTTATAAGAAGCTTCTGTGTGTTATTGCTTATTATGCCTTCTATCTTTACAGTCTTTTCCTCCATAGTTGTCGGATTAACAAATGTAAAGTCATCCCCGGCTTTAATTCCGTATGAATATGCCATAACATTTGATATATAATAGCCTTTATCAAGATTAGCCCTGTTTCCATCAGTAGTGGTCAGATTAAGATATTTTACATGACTGTCAGCACCTAACAGCAAAAATGTACTTCCATCATATTCATACTTTCCAATAACAAGCTTATCTGTATTATCAGCAGCTACACCTTCAATATCTTTCGTTTCAAGCCTGTTTAGTATGTACTCATATTTAAAGCTTCCCATACTGTCTGAGCCTGTATCTATTACATTGTTCAGTGAGTCAACAAACATAAATGCAACGAGTATAATAAGCGCTCCAAGAAATGCTCCTAAGAACACGACAAAGCTTCTGCCGGGATTGGAAAGTATACTTCTTACTGCAAACTTGTTTCTTACTTTTCCCTTTTTTCCGACCATTACGTGTCTGCTTCTGCTCTCGTCTGCCACACCATTTAACATAGCAACAGTGTCCTTTTTAAGCAGCTTATTTACTTTGCCCATCGCTTTAAGTACATATATAAGTGTAGGAACTATTATTCCAAGCAGTGCTATCGGTATCGGAAGCACAAACTTAACTGGCATAGGCTCATAATCCGCCAGACTCAGCTCTCCGTATGGCTGCTGGATAATCTTTGTAACAATGCTCACAAGCACACCGCCCACAATGCCCGGTATCATCGCAAGCACGCTGTAATGCCACATAAGCTGGCTCTTTTTATAACCGAGTGCCGACAATGTTCCTATCATTTTCTGCTCGCTCTTTATCTTTCGTCCGATTATGATAGATATGAGCGCAACTGTAATCAGAGGTATCGTAACAAGGAACACATATGCCATTATAAGAAACATCATTGCCTGGTCATCAACCATTGTTATTCTGGTATTATCGTCCTTTGACAGATATTCGCTCATCTTATAGGTATCATTTATATCTTTTCTGAACTGTGCTTTATCACTGTCTTTGCCATACACAACCTTATACTGACACGAATTAACATTAAGCTTGTCGTAAGCACTGTCCGTCATATACGCAAGAAAAAATGAGGAAATGTTTTTATAGCTGTCATCCACATTTTCAAGCATATACAAATAATCAGGACGCAGAAAATATCCCGTAACCGTATAATTCTTATCCATAATCTTAAGCTTATCGCCTATATTAACCTTCATATTAACGGCGTATCCCTTGGATATAACTATCTCATTATCCTGGCTTACATCCCTGCCATCGACTACCTCATACAAGTCTATCTTTTTGTTAGCCTTAAACAGCCTGACCTTATAGTCATCCTCATTAATATTAGTAAAGTATTCTTTTTCAAATGTTATGTTATATTTATCTTCTATCTTTTCTATCTCATCATCCGGTATCTCTATATATGTAGAAAATGTTGCATCCTCAAGGTTATTATCCTCAAAAAACTTATCGCCATAGCCCTTTATGCCAGTTCCTGCTATATAAAACAGATAGAACAGAAGCAGCGCCACAACCGTGAGCACCGATGATGCTATATAAAATGAAAGATTTTCTTTAATATTTCTTTTATATCTTTTATTAAGTGTCATACTTTCCTCTTTTCCTGCTACAACTCAAGTTCGTCTGCTGCAACTCTCTCTTTATTATTAATACAATCTGCAACTTTGCCATCCCTTATCCTTACGATTGTGTCTGCCATATGCGCGATGGCTTCATTGTGCGTGATTATAATAATCGTTGTCCTAAAGCTCGTATTAACTTTTTCTATAACCTTAAGCACAGCCCTTGATGACTTAGAGTCAAGCGCACCAGTCAGCTCATCACACAGCAGTATCTTGGGATTTTTGATGAGTGCCCTTGCTATAGCTACTCTCTGCTGCTGTCCTCCTGAAAGTTCCTTTGGAAAACGGTTCTTATACTGCGCTATTCCAAGCGAGTCCATAACCTCATCGATATCTAACGGACTTTTTGCTATATCTGCCACAACCTGTATATTTTCCTGAACGGTAAGGTCTGGTATAAGGTTGTAGAACTGGAAAACAAAGCCTATATCCTCACGTCTGTAATCTGTGAGCTGTTTCTTTCCTGCATCGCTTATATTCCTTCCCGATATAACTATGTTGCCAGAGTCAAGCGAGTCAAGACCACCTATCATATTAAGCAGTGTACTTTTTCCTGAGCCGGAAGGCCCTAATATTACATATATTTTCCCCTCATCAAGTGAAAGGCTCACATCATCTAATGCCTTAATAAGCGCCTCTCCCTCTCCATAATGTTTTTTTGCATTTTTAATCTCTATAAACATCGTCATACCTCCTGACTTTATAAATTCTAAATATATTTATAAATGCTTTTACCAATATTATTTTATTAATTTTATAAATGCAGTTTTTTGATGTAAGCAGGGTTACAAATCAAAAGTCCTGACACACAGACATAAACAATATTTTTAATATAACCCGCAAAATTTAACACATACAAAAATCCCCCTACCTCTCCGACATAAACAATGTTTTTAATATAACATCATATTTACATTATTATTCAAACTCTGGTAATGAACACGATAATAAACAGTCCTTTAACCACAACATCATATTTACTCATTTATGTTTAATAAAATATCCAAAAATGTACTATGCACTTAATAATCTTGTAAAAATACATCGGGTTAGATTGCGCTAACCTTAGTTTGATAATACCACTTGGTTATTATGATTTCAACATATTTGTTATATGATAAATGAAATTATAAAATGTGATAAAAAAGCAGAATAAATTTTATCTACCACCTGTTATTATGGTTATAAACCTTATTCCACTTTTTACAGAAAATTATTTTAAGAACTTGAGAAACAGAATTCTGTTATCAACAACTTAACCGATACAAAAACTGATGCTATTATACTATGTTTCTAATATGAAATTTTTCCGCTCTTGATAAAGAGCCTAAAAATGAAACTATTGTGCTATATTTACAATATGAGATTTTTTCACTCTTGACAAAGAGCCTAAAAATGAAACTATTGTGCTATATTTACAATATGAGATTTTTTTCACTCTTGACAAAAACCTGACACCCTTAACTTTTACAGATTAAAGACATGTGACGTCAGAAGCATATAAAAACGGTTACTATATTATCGCTATGTAATATAGTAACCGTTACTGTAAATTATTCAATTGTTGCTCCTCCAAATCATTATCTTCTTTTAATTAATTATTCTGCAATGAATATAATTATTAATAATGCTTGGTATGTGTTATGTTTCCATTGGATTATACCTTCCTTTCTCACTCAATTCCTTATATCTATATTAACATTCTTGATGAATGGTATCGATATATTGTCTATGTATTAATATATTATCTGTTGAACTTGTCTCTTTAATATGATTAATATATGTCTTTTATATCGATTATTAATATGTTTAAGGTCTTGTTTGTTTGTAATTGTATATTAACACTCACTTGTACATTTGTCAACTCTTTTTTTGATTATTTTTAAATTATTTTCTAATTATTTTTGTTTTTTATATTTGTTGTTAAATTGCGTGAATTGTTTTAAAATTTAAGTATATTGTATACACATAATCAATTCATTATTCAATTATATTTTATAGGCTATATACAGCATATTTCTTTAATTTTTATCTAATTCTAATATTTTTCTGTTATTTTATAACCATGTAACTTTAAATCAAAAAAGAATTGTTATCAATGCAAACACAGAGATATTATTATATAACCTTGTCACCTCAAATCACCCACCACACCAAACACTTAAACACTGGATACTGCCGTATTGCCTGGTTGTTATATTGCTTACTGTAATAATAACAAAGGAGCTGCGATAGTAAGTTTATTATACAATATGCGTAGATGTATTATGCATATAGATGTTCTTAACAATTATATATTGCATAGATTATGCTTAGTACTACAGCCCCTTGTCTTTAAGGTTTTGAATGTGGATAATTATTGTATGTTATATTCCTTGTATAACCTTTCTCGTTCTCTCTTATCTGTTATCTTAATAAGTTCATCCGTTCGTCCACTTTCCTTTAACTTTGCTATCAAATTGAGCAGCTTTTCTGTCGTCCTTTCTTCACCTTCTATCTTGCCACGCGCTTCGCCTCTTGCTTCTCCTTCTATTCTGCCACGAACTTCCCCTTCTGCCACTCCATCCGCATAACTCTGCTTCTTAACACCCTCTATATACGCCTTCTCATCAAATTCTGTCAGTAACATATCTGTCACCTCCGCCTTATTCTGCTGAATTATACTTTTGCATACAATCCAGATTTCATATCTACATATTATATTCGTTATACAGCCTCTCTAATTCTTTCTTATCCGTTACCTTTATAAGTTCTTCAGAAC